>Ga0247778_1000021_pt1 | contig 292216 bp, 315 predicted proteins | sample UWRJL049202B5_FD_179939 | JGI IMG/M metagenome (GOLD analysis project Ga0247778, IMG submission 179939) | Plant litter microbial communities from Arlington Agricultural Research Station in Wisconsin, United States - UWRJ-L049-202B-5 | ecosystem: Environmental > Terrestrial > Plant litter >...
TTTTATTTATTTTATTTATTTTATTTATTTTATTTATTTTATTTATTTTATTTATTTTATTTATTTTATTTATTTTATTTATTTTATTTATTTTATTTATTTTATTTAGATGTGTGACTTAAATATGTAGTTTGTATGTGGCTCGTATATATAGCTCGTATGTGTGGCTCGTGTGCGTGGCTTGTGTGCGTGGCTCGTGTGTGTGGCTTATATGTAACTCGTGCAACTAGTTGTAGTCCAATCAAAATGCGAGGATTAAAGTGCTTACGCCAAGAGGCGAGCCAAGATTTTAGCGTTTTTAGCGTCTTAATCCCTGCTTCAGGTGGTTCTCTCTCTCCTGGCTCCTCCTCAAAAAGACCATTATCCAACAAATTGTATTAATGGCAATTAAACGTTCAAAAAGAAGAAATTCCGGAAGTCATATGAAAAACATTAAGCACCAACATCTCTAGACTCTGTGTCGCCCACACTTGCTAGGGAGAGTGTACGTACATAGAATGCAATACTATAGCCGAGAGACACACGCACATTTGGGAGAGCTGTCTGCTGCTCTCCATCTAAAAAGGAGGGTGTGTGATCACCAATAATAGCTCATCATTCGTATAACTTAGGAATACATGGGATGGGAGGGAAGATTTCGTTTATTTCACATGCTCACGCTCATCATGTGGCGAAGATATCTTGATCACCTCTACTTGGGGTATCTAAATTTAAGAACAAAGGCCAGACCAAGTTGTCTAACAACCGGATGGTATATGCTGCTTGACCATGAAATCGCCAGAAACGCCACGGGTATGAACTCCAGATGTGCAAACTATCGTACAAACAGTAAATGAGCGTCCCCAGCCAGCAAAGCAACCACTATTCATTCCCACCAGCAAACTGCATTCGTTTCTCTTCCGCCGCGAAATCAAGACCTGATCATTCTGACAGCCCTCTCCATAGCAGACTCCTTAACCGTCAGATCAACTTCTTCAACCACAGGGTCTCCTTCAACACCAGGCTCAGAACTCGGCAGAGTACTTGCAGTTGAGCTCCGACTGACACCAGTCCATGGAGAGGATATATCTTTGCCCGACGCCTGCAAATGGGTCTCAATATCGTTGGCGACGCGAGGGAGAGGATTTTTGCGAGCTGAATCCTGCTCTGAAATGCCATCGCTAATTAGACTGCGAGAAAGGGAGACTGTGCGAGTATCCCGAGTCGATTTTGGTGGATTACTTTGCGGCCAGAAACCATCAAGTGTGTCTGCGGCAGTTGAGGTAGTCGCACGTCCCGTCTCACGAAGGTTCACAAGGCCATCTAGATGTGTTCTTGGCACTACTTCCTCAACGCCCGTGCCGGGGACCGATACAGAGAGCGGTTCGGGGAACGCAGTGTCTAGGACAAGCTCTCCTGATTCACCAGTCTTATACCTATGACCATCATCGGGATACCAAGCTTCTTCTGAGTCGCTCTCGCCAGACAACTCCTCGGACTCGGCATCTGGACGGAATAAGTCAAGTTCTTCGCCGCGGTGAACGATGACCCCATCCTCTTGCTGGATGAAGTCATCCATATTGATTTCACCGGGTGCATTTCGCCTGCGGGATTGCGCTTGGTCGCTCTTGAAAACCAATGGCTGCAGGCCAAGGTCTTCTAATTCATCGACAGTCTCAATACCCGTGGCGATACGTCCAAGCTCCTTTTCAAAGAGCCAAGGAAAGGTGATCAGCGGCATGTACCTAGGCTCCATCTTCCGCTTGGGAACCTGTACAAGTCAATATTGGATTGTCCTCGGAACCTTAGCAGCAACGCGGCATCGACTTACTTCTCTACCACCAACAATCTTAGTGGACCTGCACTCAGCAAGCGCAATATCTAGCTCTTCCTTTGTGACCTTATACATCCCAGCTACGAATGGACCAAGAACTGAGAAGTCCTTGCTGCCCGCCTTTTCGATACAAATAGCACGGAACTGCTCCTTTAGAGTCTCAGAAATCCGTGCCATCTCCTCTTGGACCTTGTAATCACTGCCGACCCGTGGTCTTGACAATACGAAGGTTGTCCAGACTTCAAATTCGGTCTTGATTTCTTGCTGGGCCATGATTCGGCGCATAGCAGTATCGTATTGGGATTTGATTTGTCGAACAATCTTCAGTAAAGTATTGTCGAACTTGTATGCAGAGAGAATGCGCCTGTCGAAAGGCTCTTCATACTGGGGGACAAAGTCAACACTCTCAACTTTATCGTAGAGTTGACCTAGGATCTTCGTGGAGTTGTATATGGCGGTCTTGGGCTTATACTTCTTCTCCATGAAGTGTGGCCATTTGCGTGGTCTCAAACGCTTGGGCATTTCTGCTGCGAGACCGGTCTTGACGTAATCAACAGCCTTTGAATGTAAAGCGGCCAGCTCCAAACCTGCAATCGTCAGCCTGGGAACAATACACCGAATACCGTAAACTTACATTTAGGGTCCTTGACGCTCAAATCAAGGGAATCTGCTTGTGCAAGATGGGCATGTGCGATCGTAGGAAGTGCATCATTCTTCATGAAGCGAACGAAGAACTTCATCAAATCAGTCACCTCGACAGGACGGCTCAAATCTCGTGGCTTGGGTCCCCCATAATCCATGGGCTTACAATTCCATTCGGCTGGAATAAGCTGCTCGTCCCAGATGACAAAATAATCATCGCCATCGAGGTCTCCGCCAGAGCACATGCTCGGGATATCTCGATCTCCAGTGGAAGGGAAAACGATCACATCACGCAAATGATGCAGAGCGGGTACATTGACGGCACGAACAACTCTGAGGTCGCCAGGATGCAAGGACGGATTTCTGCCGACGAGACAAATGCCATCAATCACGTTGTGGCGCGTTGGATCATTTTTATCGGGCACCTGAAGGAAGATCTCCGGCAATTCGTCGACCGGGACGTCTTCGCCATAGGAGATTGTTGGCTCGCTGTAGCCTCTCAAAGTGCCGGTCTCGTCGACGCAGCCAAACACGAAAGCGCCCTTTTCCACAATGATTTTCGCCTTCTCCTTAAGGAGCTTAATCGACCAAGCTCTCCAGAGATGAAGTAAAGACAATACGAATAGGTCTCGTTCAGACATGAAGCCGTTGCGGATCATTGTAGCGATATTAATCGTCATCTGGGTATCGTCGATATACCTCAAAAGTAGACTGACAGCAAGGTCATCATCGCTCATAGCATTCTGATAGTTCGCCAATTGCTCGGCCATCATCTTCAAGAAAACCTCATCTTCAACCCCTAGGGATGATAGGATGGCGATAGTCTGCCTGTTCAGAGTAGCGCAGGAAAATCGGGAGCATCTAATAATCTCCAGGCCGTTGTATGTAGCCGTGAACTTCTGTTGGCTCTTTCGAATATGGACTTCCTTGTCCTTCGCATCCGGCCAGACCACCAGAATTCCTTTGCACCCTCCCAGGCGGAACTGAAACGCGGATGGTGCAGTATTTGCGCGAAGTCCAAGTTCTGCCGCAATCATTTGTGCCAAAAAGGGAGAGATTTTGCCAACGCCATCAGTGAAACAAAATTTGTCGGTCTCGATATCCGGAATTCTGATGATGTCGGGTTTCGATAGTCCGTTGATGGCTCTTGTGGTGGAGAAGCATTGTCCTAACCTCGCCGCATACTTGGCAACTACCTTGATGTGATTGAAATTGCCCATCCAATTACGAATGTCATCACAGGATAAGTAGTCAGTAGGACAAAAGAAGTAAGCACCATTTTCGCGGAATTGGGAGTTACCGAACGCGAGAAACTCGTAATGACGGTCGCCAATCCGAATGCCATTATAGAGAGTCCTGTACACGCGGGTGTATATCTCGTCATTTCTTTGTTTGTCCGCAGAAGAGTTGATGCGACCCTAAAATGGTAAGCATTGAGATCATAGAGAAGACAAGGGTTCAAACCTCCAGTAACTCATCTGTGAATTGTACTCGCAAGAAGCGGCCTTCTTGATTCTCCCTAGCATAACGCCTCAATACCCGGTTGGTAGTCTCGACGGTTGGCGAGCTGAAATAAATGGTGCTGGGTGTGATCGTGGCCTTGCGCGCATAGGCGCAGTAGTGCGGAATTTCAGTCTTTGGGGAAAAGGCAAGAGCCTCCACATCGTCAAAAATTGACATGGGCTCATAGATGCGCTTGTCTTGCTCTGCAATGTACTCCAGTATGTTGCGAGCTTTGGTTGGATCTTTCAAGGCAATTTCGGCAAGCCTTACGACAAACTCTCTAGAGGTATTGTACTCGTTGAGGATCTCGCGTGATATGCATACTTCCAGCTGATAACGGACCTCGAATGGGAGAGAGACGGCACCATCAAATGCGTCTAGGTTCTGCAGGTCAGCTGCCCTATTTTCGGATGTTGGAGTATCAATAAGGGACCACAGCTCGGCGCGATGTGGCTCGAGTCTCCTGATCTCATCCCGAGTAACGACTTCGATGTTGTAGTCCTGCAACGCTTGCTTGACTGTGTTGAAAGCGGTATCGGTACTCTGCGCCTTTTCAAAGACGAAGATATAAGTGGTCCACCGACCTGATCTGTTAGCCCATGATATTGGGAGGGAAAATGAATAAATACCTATGTCAATTACGGGTTTCTCTTTATGAAGAGCAACAATTTCATGTTGAAGGCGATATGGGTCGTAGACGATGTCTGTCTGTCTGTACCACGTATCCCAATCAGACCAGGTAAGGGCTTCTTCAGAATGGCACGACTGCTCGTCTTCGCGCTTTCGATGGTACCGCGGTGGAGACACCAAGGACATTGCAAGTCCCCACCGCTTGGTAGAAAAGTCAACTTTGCTGATGGTTTTGAGTTGATCAAAGGGAATCTCGAACATGTAGTTGTTCTTCCTGTTGTACTCGCCCACCTGGGACTCGCTCACGTAGCTAGTGACTCCTTGAGATCGTGGGTCCTCGAACGTGACCTTGAATTCTGCGACAAGCTTTTTGCGAACGAGATCCACTGTGAACTTCAAATCCGCCGGTATAGTTGGAATAATGTTATGAAGAGGCATCATGGAGTCTTGGTCTACCATGATGCCGATGTGAAGAGATGCTGGCCAGAGCGTCGTCTTAGCATTGTACTGAACATTGGGCCTGATTGGGCTCCGAACGAGCGAGCTGCGTGGAGTTTTGCTGCGATCGTCTAGCCCCACAAAAATATTGTAGGAAGAGCCATCAAGTGCTTGGATCCGATACGGGCGATTCGGACCCCAGAATTCTGTACTGGGCGGCGGGGAGAATTGTATCCTCGCCTTTCCCTCTCCCTCGAATATTTCAATGTATAAGATGTGGCCATGAATTTTAAAGTTGCGCCACAAGTTCCAAGTGGTTTCACTGTCATGGAGTTTCGTGAGTTTGACTGAAATCTCTGAAGCCTGTCTCCACTCGCCCGAGCTTCTCCATATTTGCTGATTTGGACTTCTCGTGGCACTGTGCCTAGCGGATTGGGGCCTCTCGATCCTAGCCGGATCCGAGAAACGACCTGAAGGGCCGTTATTGTACCGCATGTTTGGTTTCATCTGTTTCAGGTCAGCAGGAGCTATGAATGCAGAGAGACATCTTACCTTCTTTCAGAAAGTTAGGCACATGAGGGTGAGTGTTTCACGTTGAAGGATGTGATAAACTCAATTGTGATGAGTGAATGGGCTCATGGGTTGGGTGAGCTGACGTTAGAGACGTATGATTTGTTGCCAGCCTTAAGGGGGCTGTTGGAAGTAGGAGGAAGGTTGAAGTTCAGCCGTGAACGAAGACCGATGTTGTTTAGGGCCCACAAGTAATTAAGGACCTGCTTACCACTGCGGATCTGATCAGCAAGCGCGGGAGAAGAGAAGGATGGTATCGCGTGATATGCAATAGGGTTGAAGTTGGGGTTGACGGTTGGAGGTTGGAGGTTGGAGGTTGAACTGGATGTTGATGGGAAGGTGGAGGTGGAGATGGTAGATTGATATGGAAGAGGTAGGAGGGAAGTGGGGTTGAAGAACACCAAGATTTGGATAGCGAGTGAATTTGAAGAAGGAAGCAAGCAAGCAAATGGAACGTGTCAATCGAGGAGAGTGAATGGAGAGCGGAGGTGGAAATTGAGGATGAGGTTGAAATTAAGATTGAGAAAAAGAAAGAAAAGAAAGCGAGCAATTGCAGGTACTGTAGCCGTGGAGTGATTGTGATTGTGATTGTGATTGTGATTGCTCTTCTCGACGTGCTTGGGCCACAACGAAGAGATTTCGTGATTGACACGAGTTGAGAAGTTTGCAGTGATTTATTTACCTTGGCGACGGTGGAACAGAAGAGAGTCAAATGCAAGTGAACAATGCGGCAGTTTGAAGGTTGAAGGTTGATCTGAGCGGCAGCTATCTGTAAGTTGACCATTGCCATTGCCATTGCCATTGCCGTTACCATGAGCATGAGCATGACCAGCTCAAATTCATTGAAAAATGAGTGAGTGAGTGAGTGAATGAGTGAATGAGAGTGAGAGTGAGAGTGAGAGTGAGAGTGAGAGTAAGAGTGAGAGTGAGAATTAAGTGAGAGTGAGAGTATTGTCGGTCTTGCTGTTTGTGGTTTTCTTTGACAGGGCAGGAGCAGGGGTCTGTTTCAAGAACAGGAAACACGTGACGCACTAGGTTTAGGCTCATCCTGGCTGCCCAGTCCAATATGTAGGCAGGGCTGGCAGACTCTCCGTCTCTCTCTGTGTGTGGTGTGTGTTCTCAGTCCTAGAGAGCACCGTCCATGAGCTTCTGTCGTCGGAGAGAGGATGACGACTTGCACACAAGATGGCAAGATACTGTAACAACATCTTTGACCAAAGGGATGCTCAAGCCTCAAGGGCGTTTCACAGCGTTGAGTATTTGTAAGCTATCATGGAACTCGAGTCGGCCTAGGCAAGAAATCCCGCATAGCGACCTTATGCTCGACCTCATGTCTCGTAGCTGATGTGAGATATTGGAAATTCCACAGTTACTCGACTTAAAATTCATCGGGATGCTCCTCGATTGCCCACAAAGTCCTTTTCAGTACAATCATCCTTGCGAGTAATCTTCGCCCTTTCGGCTGGTCAATCGGAATCCATTCACCGGGATATTGGTATGCCCAGCTTCGGCACAAGACCCGGTGGCGCTTCTTTTCATCCTTTCATCATTCCGGTGGCTTTTTGTGCACCCCAAGTTCAATGGGGACTACGCTATAAGGGGTAAGTCCAGCCTCCATCGTGTTACCAAAGTAGGATCCGGAGGAAGGGAGTGTGGTACTTATCAGCGTGGGAGTCCAACGTGTGGGGTCTCCGCAGTATCCCACTCAAAAGATCGATATCATACTTTGGTTTCTCGATAAAGTGTTTTCATAAAGAAATAAAGTAAGTGCGAAAGCGTGGGGGTCAGTGAGACTGCGCCGCTGATAACCTCCTCCACCCAGGAACCTTTTGCAGCATGCTTTTGATCTTCACCGTTCATAAACCCCAATAAACCCCACTGGATTTCTCTGTGAACACCACGTTGCAAGACAGACCGACATTTCAAGTTGCCAACTACGTCGATGCTTGCTTTTATTTGGGATGAGAGGCGGTTGAGCCCAACTGCAAAGCTAGCGATGCAGCCATCAATTTGCGTTGCTGTCCGATTCGATTCGAATACCTCATACCGTCTTTTCCTCCATTTTGCTTTTTCGATCCGCGTTTGAAGAGCTGCAGCTCTAAACAAGCCCTGATCTGCACGCCTCCAGCTTAGTGTCTAGCATCTTTCATTGGCAACGAAGTCAGAAGTCCGACGACTCAGTGCGACCTTGGTGCCCCTATCTGTTCACCCCATGAAGAATGAGCATCACACAGACGCAAACCACATGGGTATCGTATCTCGTTATTGTATTTTCTGTAATCCATATACTTCTCATCCGTGGGGATGATGAATTCTAGTATTCATGACATGAAGAAAAGTATGAAGTCCAGCATGCAGTATTTTAAATTAAAAACATCGGAATATGCCCCACCAACCACCGGATGAAATGCAACCGCACAACCGCGTTATCCATTCTTAAAGCTCCCCTGACATAAACAGCCCAGACTCAGTGTAGGAAATTAAGTTGGAACGTCCATGATCTTCCCGGGGTTCATAATCCAGTGGGGATCTAATGCTTGCTTGATCGATTTCATGACCCCAAGCGTGTCAATACCCACTTCCATCAATAGGGCTTCCTTCTTGCCAATTCCGATCCCATGTTCTCCCTATCAGCTGACTGTTAGCATCGACCTGATGAGAAAGAGAGCGCCTAAACGTACGGTGCAAGTGCCTTCCATTTCTAATGCTCGGTTGACCATATTCTTGACACACCTTTCAACCTTGTCCTTTTCTCCTTCAATGCGACTATCATAGAGGATGCTTTCGTGAAAGTTGCCATCACCGATGTGGCCAAGGATGCTCGCAAACAGTCCCATTGCATCCATTTCCTTCTTGGAGATTTCGATAATATCAGCTAACCGTGAGAATGGAACTGCGACATCGGTACTCCAGACTTCATTGCCCTCTTTCCTCAAAGCTAGCATGGACCTGCAAGTTCCCAGGGTCAGTATTGCTTGATCAGGGAACATCCGGAGGCTTCGCGAGCTTCAATAACCCCTTTAGATGACCAAGAATTCCCGAGACATTCAAATTATGAATTGAAATTTGCGAACAAAGAATACAGTAAGATGTTAGGGGAATCTACATACCAGAGACTCTCCTTTCTCGCACTCCACAGTAGCTTCTGCTCCTGTTTATCCTTTGCAAATTCAAAATCGCCTCCTTGATGAGCTTTTGCGATGGCACCAACCATAGCGATATTCTCTTTAACGGACGCCTTGGTGCCACTGAATTTGAAGAATAAGGTGGGCAATTCTTTCCACTTCCTCGGGGCAGTCGAGCCTGAAAGGTTCACTACTCGCATCTGCACATCATCCATGATCTCCATAGCAGCAACCTGTATACCAGTCCTCATAACACCAGCAGCAGCAGATGCAGCTTCTCGAATAGAGGGAAAGGTCACCACCGCCACCGAATACTCTTGCGGTACTACAGCCAGTTTGAGAGTTATTTCTGTCACCAGACCAAGGGTGCCTTCGGAACCGACGAAGAGAGAATTAAGGTTGTAGCCCGCAGAAGTCTTTCGAGGTCGACGTTTGGTTTTGATCACGGTGCCATCGGCTAAGACGACTGTGAGATTTATGACCCAATCCTTCATCGTCCCATAACGCACCGCATTGGTCCCAGAGCAATTAGTACCGACCATGCCCCCTATTTTGGCGCTTGGACCGGGATCTACAGGAAAGAAAAGGCCGGATTTGCGTTTGGCGAGCTCTTCATTTAACCCCATCCAGGAGACCGATGGCTGCACGACAATGTCCATATCACTTTCGTGGAATTGAAGTATCTGATCCATATAGCAGAAGTCGACGGAGACACCTCCGTAAGGTGCAGAAAAGTTGCCTTCGAGACTCGTGCCACCGGAGAAAGGGATGATGGGAATCCGGTACTTATAGCAGACTGCGGGTCATAGAAGTTAGCATCACTTGGTCCAGAAAAATGTATAGTTTTTGGCCAAAGTTCTGGTGTCTTGAAAACGCTCTATTTTGAGCCGACATCTGCAGAGATGACTTAAAGAAGTAATGGAATACTTGCTCTTGGCGATTTTTGAAACTTCCGAGGTCGATTTTGGATATGCCACTGCGACTGGGAGACTTTCTATGTTGGTTGACGACCATTCCGAGTAGCCGTGTGCCAATAAGTCCTCGGGATCCGTAGATATGGTGTCCTCATCACCCGTCACTAGACGGATCTCTTTGATAGCCTGTGAAGTTTTAGTGCTTGCCAATCTCTATAGATATTTGAAGAATGGGGATTGTCCCTGTCAAGCTATCCGGCGACAAAGCTGAGGCAGGAACGGGCAGTCTCCAACACTTTACAGAGTTTACAGTACTTACTGCTTCCATATCACCAAGGTTTGCGTACTTAGGCTGCACAAATTTTTCAGGACTCGAATAGTTTCTCCCCCTCTCCGCCTTTGCATTTGCCTGGTAAGTAGCAAATCCATGAGCAAGCGCGGCAGTTGCGGCAACCAGAGTCACCACACTGAAAGTATTCCATCCTACTCTAGCGCCTTTACCAAACCCGCCCTCCGACTTTGCCTTTCCATTGGTCAGATTCGAAGTTCGTGAACTGTTGCACCTGTATTTTGATGCCGAAGCGGTGTTTTTCATCCATAGCGGGGTTGTGACAGTTGCGCGCGAGATCCTGGTTCTGGAAGCGAAGCCCCTAATCGATCTGCAGGCAGATGCAGACATCTTGGAGCGAATGCAGGGATTTAAACGATCAGATCAGATCGGTCAGCCCCGGGGAAAATCTTTGCATGATTCTTCAGACGAGAAGGCGGGTGTCCTATGCCCTTTTGTAGTTTTATAAGCCAGGAAAGCAGGAAGCACATGTACATGTGGTACCTCTGGCCTTGTTCACAAGTAGACTAGCTGGAGACTCATCGGCGTTACTGGTGGAGAAGGTGAGGCGCGCTGTATGTGCTGTATCGTTGCTCTCCAGTCCGCTGTATGCAAGCTCTCTGGAATAGTTCTATCGTGAAGCGGGTCTCGTCCGGAATGCCCATTTGGGCTTGTGCGTCCATTCAACACTCGACACAATGATGGACGTAGACGTCAATGACAACTCAACCCAGCAGAAAGTCTCAGTAATTCGACATCGATTTATGTAGCTGTAGACCTGTCTGCCAGGGGTCAAATCCGTCCAATGTACAGTCCCATCATTTTCTCACCTAGTCCTGCCATCCCACTCTTTTAGATTTTGTTTCCTGCTGCGATACAAGATATTGTATGACAACTCGAAGCCACTAACTTGCCTAATACGTACAAGAGCATACCAAAACTTAGGGGTATAACGTAGTACAGTCTTCTTCACTGGGGCACTAATTCGCAAACAGCCAAAGCAGTTCCAACTTCACCCCACGCCACATCGGTCACTGGAGTAATACTGCAGGAAAGCCTTGCAAGCCCTTTCGAGTCTTACAGCTTCTGGCAGCAGAGCGGTGTCACCGAATCCTTTCCCCTCTCGAACTCTGGAGCAGACCAGTCATCTTCTCGCATCTCCTCATCGTCAAAGCGCACGAGGTGTCTTTCCCCTCACGGCAAAGTCCTCATTTCTCGCGCAGAATTTTCTCCGTGCTGTTCTTCTTACCTCAGAGAAATCACTTTGCAGCTCCGACAACCTGAACAGCGATTGCCATGATCTGACTCGATTGACACCGCTGCCCTGCCATTGACCTTTACCCTTCAAGAGGGTGTCCAGACCCTAATCCCTGGCCCTCACCTCAGCTGGGCCGCGTGACTGCAAAATGCCCAGAGAACGTAGCGTAATGGCTTATGGCTTTTGCTGCAGGGACATAACGTGAATATTGGGGGTCACATCATGATCAATCAGCCTTAGGATTTGCAAGTTTCCAAGCCTCACTTGCTTGCCGACGTCCCGCTTTCTTATGCCGGACTAGCATTGAGGAATGCTTGGCCGAGTCTCACCCGGCTTCAGAACGAGCTTTCACAGTAGTTGAAACTTGGGGACATGGAAAATTTCACATTTGATGGTATTGGTTCACTATGCCGCTATCTGTATGACTTTTGTGCAAACCTGAGCACAGTAACAAAGCCCAAATACTCCATCCATGACCATCTTGACCCAAAGCAAAGCAAACACTTAGTGGCCTGCAATGGCATGCGCACGTCTGCGATCTCTCTCCTCCGCAATGGTCAACTTGACACCCTTGCCCTTTGGCAACGAGATCCATGGCTTCTCGGAACCGATGACGAAGACGTTGCTCTCACGGGTAGCGAATGAGTTGTCTATGGCATCCTTGATGTGGACAATGTTGAAACCACCATCGTGACGCTCTCGGTGAGTGATAACACCAACACGACCCATGTTACGACCACCAGTGACCATGGCGATGACACCAGTGTCGAACTTGATGTAGTCGGTGATCTTGCCAGTAGCAAGCTCAATCTTGACGGTGTCATTGACCTTGATAGTTGGGTCGGGGTAACGGATACTACGCAGAGAAAATTTCGTCAGCATTTCTGGGGAAATTATATAGCAACCGTTGATCTAGCTCCGATCAATCGTTCGAGGTGGATCGACCAAAGCTTGGACCAACGGCTGAATGATGTCTTAAGAGAACTTACGTTCTCGCATCGTGCGTGACCAAGAATGGGATTCCGCCTTTGCCCAACTGCACTCTCTTGACCTTGCCAAGCTTATATTCTGCCTCCTCTGCCTGGATTCGGTGGACGGTGAAGCGGCCCTTGGTATCGTAAACTAGACGGAAGTGCTCGCCGGTCTTCTCGATGCTAATGACATCCATGAAGCCTGCTGGGTAGGTAGCATCGGTTCGGACCTTGCCATCAACCTTGATCAGGCGTTGCATGACAATGGCCTTGGTTTCGCGCGCGTTGAGCGCATACTTTAGACGATTTCGGATGAAGACGATGAGAGGCATGCAGTCGCGGAGCTTGTGGGGACCGGGGGAAGGGCGAGGGGCATAGGCACCAGACAATTTGTCCAGGAGCCAATGCGAGGGCGCGCTCAAGCGCTTTTGGTGCTTCTTTCTGTAAAGATAACTATGTTAGCAAGCGCTCGAAAGTATATCAAAAGCTGAGTGCTGAGCAGAGGGACAAATCCTGGATATCGCAGCTGTCGAGGCAGATCTCACGCTGTAGTGGACCTTTTTCGAAGCGGAAAACTTGCTGCGATACCTGGCTTCTCCTGCTCGCAGATGGGCAAGAAATTCAAGGGAATACTGACGGTCCACGGCCCATTTTTTCCAATTAGGAAGCTTGAGGGCTTGGTATTGAAGAAGTTGTAGTGTTGATGTTGTCGACTTGAGGTTGTCAAGAAGTTCTCGCGGAGCAAAAAGTTGCAAAGTGCGATTGACCAGACCCCACTAGTAAGTTTTAGGAAGTATAAGCGACACCGCCCTACCACTGCACGTGAATAAGGAATGATTCCTGACCTGTTGAATATTCGGTTCAATCGATCCGAGTGAAAGAATTTAATGTGGTAATTCAGCTCGTAGATTAGAAAGGATGCTACAGTGGTATTGATTCCGCCATTATTCAAGATGGCTGGACCAGGAAATGTAGCAGGCGTAAAGACGAGGACATCTGCTTGAGGGCCATCTCTTTTGAATTACCTAGATGGGGTGACACATTACCCTACATTTCAATTCCAATCGTGCCAACAGGCAGCCTGTAAGAGCTTCTCGAGAGACAGGAATCACCTTTGCATCAAAATACATGGGGCGTCTAAATTGCCTAGATGTCTTGGTCACGTACGACGCATATTTTTGCCACACCCATTCAAAATGGAACGTTGTCAGGCTATCGGGACGGATTATGGCATTCAAATTCTGTCCTTCTAACCACCGTAGTTTTGTTATCCTCTAAACTAACTCCTGGGGAAACATGACCACCCAATCCCCATATATTATCAGACGTGCAATCAAGGCTGGACTTTGTCATTCGTCAGATATACCCCTTAAGTACAGCTGCCTCTGCGTTCAATATTGACGATCCCGCCGCTCCAATGACGGCTATCACAATCAGCAAATTCCGGAAGACTAATATCGGGAATGACTTACTGTTATGACTTAGAGCAACGAACTTTAGGTCAAATATGCCGCTTTCATCTTCTCTTACTCGCCCAACACTAACGGTGTACCCGTTCTGGGTATTCCGGTCCAACCTTGGCTGCGGTCGATCTGGCTCCTCCATCACCAATATTGAAGGCTCAGGAGCCGATGGGCACCCTAAACTTTGCGCTTCACTCACATAGCTGCTCAGAGCTTTCTTGACAGCTTCTACAGATGGTTTTGGGCCATTTCTGTTCTTGAATCTTAGTGAAACGCAAGCCGTATGCCCATCAAGAACCGGAACTCTGTTGCAAGCCGCCGAAATTTTGAGATCGGATTGGTTATGGAACCCTGTGACCTCGCTGTTGACAGATCCTAGAATCTTTTGAGCCTCTGTCTCGAGTTTATCCTCCTCGCCAGATATGAATGGAACAACATTGTCCAGAATGTCCATGCTGCTGACTCCAGGGTATCCAGCGCCAGAGACAGCTTGCATTGTCACCACGCTGACTTGATCTACTTCTCCAAACTCCTTCTGTATGGCAGCAAAAGGAATGACGATGCCAATGACGGCACAATTGGAATTGCAGACCAAGAACCCCTTCTTCAAACCATATTGCTTTCGCTGGTAGGGAATCACATCGAAATGAGGCAGATTGACAGTAGGGACAACTAGAGGGACGAGGGGGTCCTTGCGGTAGTTTTTCGCGTTCGAGAAAATCGCCAATTCGGCCTTGAGAAACTCCATTTCTACAGAAGATCAGCATCAGACGGGCAACTCAGGATCTACATATTTACCAATGTCACCGGCAACATCAGCATCCAACCCACTGAAGACGACGTCACAATCGGCAAACTCGCTAGCTTTGCACTCTTTGACAACCAATTCCTCTACATGCTTGCCCATGGGCGCTGCCTGTTTCCATTTTACAGCGTCTTTGTATTTTTTGCCCGCCGACCGCGATGATGCACCCACAGCATGAAGTGTGAAGTGCGGATGCTGTGCCAGGAGTAATATGAATCGCTGGCCTACGGAGCCAGTGCAGCCCAGAACACCTGGAAGTCTCAGTAAAGCTGGTTGAACATGGAGGGGTCACCTGCATTTGAGCCCAGAAGCTCAAAGTTGCATTAAAAACCTACCGCACTTTTTGGTTGGGAATTGGGAAGCCATTTGAGAGTTCCTGTGGGAGGAATGGGATCGAGATTAAGAAAGTACCCTGTGCTTTTCTGCTCGGTATGCTGTTGCTTGTGAAGGAAGGAGTCACAAAAACTATTTATTTGACTCCGCTGATCGGAGGTCGTCTGTTCAAACACCGCGGGCGCGGGCGCGGGGTTGCCACTGGAAATTAAAGTGGGGAGCGGGAGCTTGCACATCAGGGGGTTCATGGTCATGTACCACAATCACAACATCAAAGCAGAGCTCGTGGAGCTTCATGTTTGAATCTACTTTTTTTTTGCTATGAGTGCTAGCATGAAAATTGTAGTTCTATCAACACACCACTATTTAACACCTATCATCCATCTAAATGTTATACAAGCGCAAAGACGACATTGCAGGAGCTTTCCGTGCCGTCATCAGTAATCATTGCGAATTGGTATATACAACTCATCTGTCTCTCTCCTAATTATTTGCTTCGCCTTCACCATAGACAGGAGCATTGCGTTATGAGGACAGGGAATCCCCAACTCCATGGCTCGTTGGACCAAGTAGCCATTGTAAAACTCAACGTGAGTTCTCCTGCCAGCCTTGATATCCTGAAGCATCCCACTCAAGTTTCCACGTGTCTTCTTGATCGCGGAATACACTACTGACTCAAGTCGCTGAGCACTGAGATGTTTGTCGATTTCAGGCATGCGAGAAAATTCGGGAAGGGACCGTACAATGAGAGACGTCTCTTGCAAAATAAGCCGCAATGTCAGGCGTACTTTGTGGCTCTCAAGTAGCTGATCGTTCGGGCAATTGTACAAGACTGATAGTGGGCCCACAACGGCGTTGACGACGAGGTTCTGAAGCTGGTTCTTCAGGAAGCTCGGGCGGGTCAAAGTCTGCGCTCTCAATTCAGGAGACCTAGTTAATGTCCGCATCAAATACAAGAATGGTTCATGTGAGCTATCCAGTCTTCGGACCAGAGGCGCTTCTTGTTGACCAGTCTGGCTGAGATACCGAGGTCTGCTCGTCCGCACAAGAGTACTGAGCGACACATTCCCGGCCTCCCTTTCTATGAGGGTGAATATCCTTTCCGTGGGCATTATTTTATGTGAAATGTTCCCAAGTGCATAATTGGGTCTTCTCGAGAGATCGGGGAAGAGTTCGTCGTTGATTTTATCGATGATACCCATGCCATTTTGTAAGAAGCATATAGTCGACCAAGGCCGGAGTCGATGCTGGATCGCAGACAGCGCTGGTAGAGTGGCAAACCCGTCTGTGGTTACAATGAGATTCTCAATGATGGAAGTATTTTGGGATTGCCGTCGCTTGTGGCCGAATTCTTGATTCCCCTGGTATCCGCGATGTTCCGTCTCAATTTCTCCAGAAAATTCAACGTTGATTTGGGACTGTACGATAAGTTTTCCCTTTCGCAGGATCTTTATGGATGCACCTTCTTCGCTCCACCGCCTCATAAGATAAGGAGTGTGGAGTAAGAGAGTGACCGGCGGGGCATTAGGGAGTCCAGCAACGGAATGGGCGACGTATTTGCCAAAACGGCCAGCCCCGAGAATGTGTATTGTAGATGATCTTGGCTTCTCTACGTCTAGAAGCTGTTCCGGACTGGGTAGTGTTGCTGCAGCAGGCTTGAGGTTCTCCAAAAGTTCTATGGTTGCTGGTTGATCGTCGATAACATCCGCAATAGGCTCCGGTGCCGTCGTTGAATCGTGGAGGAAATTTTGTTCTTCTTGTACTATAGTCTCGGGAGAATGTGCGACGGCGGTACTTGTATCCCGATTGGGAGCATCTTTCATGGATATGTCGGAGATAGCCCTTTGATGATCTAAGAGTCCCTTATGCCCTTCGATTTCCTGCTCAGTAATCTCTACATCTGGGGCTCCCTCTTCAGTCGGTCGTGCCAAAATGTCTTCAAGCGGCGGTTTCTGTTTTCTAACGTCTTCTCTTTTTAAGCGTCTAGGGAGGCCTTCTCTGATAAGCCGCTCTGGAAACCCATCCCAGAACGGTATGTCTTGCGGTGTATCGTATAGGGTGTCGTATATTGTTCCTTCTGCGGCTTGCGTGCTATATCCCCTTTGACTTCTCGCCGAGCTGAGATAGCTCTGAGCGCGTTCACAACGTTTCCTCCGCGGCCACCAATATGTTCTAGAATGCGAGGACAAACAAGCTATGGCCGCCCGGCCATCACCAGTGTTATCGCAGCGCCATTGGAGGTTACGAGGTATTCTAAGAAACACCCGCAACAGCGGACGGCCGCAAATTGGAAGAGACAGGATGAACGATTGTCGCCGGTTATTGGAGTCGACTCATGGCAGGAACGTCCAGGCTACACGCGCGGGTGGAATCTTGCGCGCTTTTTCAAGACCGTCTATCCAAACTTGTAGTTGCAGAAGGAAGACAGGCCCCGGAGCAGGTGAGGAGGATGAGGAGACGGCGGCTGGCAGTCGGGGGCGTGGCGTCGACGGTCGTTGAGAAAAAAAGGGAGGACTAGGAGGTGCGTATCTAGATGATGGCACGGAAGAGACCAGGAACGATCCGTAGCGGGCCGAACAAGAAATATTATTGTACAATATGGAAAAGTGAAAGTGAAAGGCGAGTGCGAATGTGAATGCGAATGCGAATGCAAGACGTCAAGACACTACTTGCAAATTCAGAGATTGCCGTTGGATGCAGAAAAGGCTCGATGACCCCTGCAATAAAAAAGCACCAGAGTCTACATCCCTGCAAGTTGAAACGCGACGAGTGCGGCCGCATCCCGAATCCCGCATCGCAACAAAAAGTTCTACTCAATAGTTCTTCCGAGCTCGCTGCACTCTGCACTCCTTGGAAGATCGAAGAAGAAAAGTCAAATAATAGAAGCCCGGCGCCATGGACTCTTCGAAAGTCTTATCTCTTCTGGAGGAATTAGATGATCAGGTCGACGATTTGGAAGATGCGCTTGCTCCGCTTTTGAAGACGGCTCTGTCGCACACATCCTCAAAGCTGCCATTGCTGGACAAGGCGAAACTTTATACTCTCGTTACGTACGCAATTGAGTCGATGTTGTTCTGTGGGTGTTTCCCGTATGCTCTGCTACATATGTCTAACCAAGCATGCAGCATATCTAAGACTTCATGGCATCAAGGCGCGCGAACATCCAGTCTTCACCGAGCTCACCAGAGTCAAGCAGTACTTTGACAAGATCAAGATGATTGGAACGCCTCCGACGAGAACTATGACTATCGACAAAGCAGCTACGAAGCGATTCCTAGAGCCGGGCTTAGTGGGTGCTTCCTTTCCCATATTACTCTCAGACTCTCCTCGAATTCCCCCCACCTCTTACATGCACGGAAGCTGACAGTTACCAAGGCCGCAGCCAATAAAGACGCACTGCAAGCAGCAGAATTGAAAGCCAAAGAGAAGGCCAGAGCGCAGATCAAATTCGAGGAGCTCAACAAGCAAATTGCTGCGCGAAAGAACGCCAAAAAGAGAACGTCGGATATAGTAGAGGGAGAAGACAACCCATCCGTAGAGGAAGATTCATCATCTGATTTAGAGACCGATTCTTCTTTGGAGAGCGACAAAGAAGTCGCGGTTGCCGCTCAAGCTCCCCGAAAGAGCAGGCCAAGGAAGAAGCGCAAGACACAGGAAAATCTTGAGTCAATCCCAACCTCAGCTGCTTCAAGTTCAGCTGGGAAGTCCAAGGCGAAGAACAGGACTCGGAGAAAGCGTGGGGATAAAAGCAAGAAACGGGAGAAGAGCAACAACCAGGGCAATTGAGCTATAAAACGAGGAAGACGATCTTGATGACTTGAGGCATTACTGGTAGCATGGCGTTGGTGGGCAACATCACTTAGAATAGAGATCACGAATTTCTCTGTATAGCACAGCATCTGGAGTTAGGCGGTGAGGGCTGATTGTTAATGGAAATCTTTTTTTCCCGCTTGAACCTATCAATTCGTGATGAATCGCTATTGACTCTGCAAAGCGTACCTAGGTAGGTCCCTTTAAAAGTTTACGACGGGCCGGTTGCCAGTGGTAAAAGAGCAAGTGCAATAGAACCTAGAATACTCACACTGGACTAAAGTATAAATACTATACCTACATATAATACCTACATATAATATAAATGGTCGATGCCTGAGGAGTTTATTCACCTGCTCTCGGCCAATCACATTCTCAGTCGTTGCCATCCGCTTAAAAAATCCGCTACCGAGAAGCTTCTCTGTTGACCCATCTCCATCTCCATCAACATCTCCATCGCCAACTAATACAGTTATTTTCTTCTACCACTCCTTTGGCTCCATCCCACCCGAGCTCTAAACCCAAACATATCATCATGCCTCGTCAAGGAAGATCAGGAGGCGGCCGAGCTCCCTCTCGCCCAACTGTTGCCCCCCAAAGACCAGCAGCACCTCCCACGCAACAGACTCGCCCTGCTACCACCGCCGCCCACCCACCGCAGCAGGCCGCTCCTCCTGCTCAAGCCCAGCAAGGTTCTGCGGGACCAGGTCTCTTCGGACAAATGGCCAGCACTGCTATGTAAGTGACACCTGTGGCCCCGGACCGTAAAGCTAACCAAATGCCAGGGGTGTTGCCGTAGGATCATCAATCGGCCACGCAGTCGGGGGTATGTTTGGAGGAAGTTCAAGTCAGCCAGCTGAGCAGCAGGCAGACAATGGTGCTGTTGCTTCTCAAAACCAACAACAAAGTCAATGGGGTGCGAGAAGCTGCGAGGTAGATGCGAAGCAGTTTACAAAGTGCATGGACGACAACCAAGGCAACATGCAAATCTGCAATTGGTATCTCGAGCAATTGGTACGATCATATTACACAAAGACGGAAATAAATACTAACTTCGAACTTAGAAAGCGTGCCAATCTGCTGCCAGTCAATACTAAGTTCCGGTCTCATCTCAGGAGCATAACAACGGATGCATCAATAAGGACAAACACAATGTAAAATAGTTTTCTGTGAAAAGGCAACACCGCTCTTTTGCAACCATCTTGTCAGAGCCGTTCTGTCTGCACCTTTTTCGTTCTCTCGCTGTCTCGCTAGCCTCACCCTATTTTGCTTCCCTCCAGTCATACTGAAAGAGAATTCTCGTGTGTAAGTACTTCCAGCATAACTTCTCATTTCTCTTGCTTGCTCTGTCTTTTTGTATTCAAAATAGCGGACCCTAGCTTGAGCTAGATCTCCTAACCACTTCCACACAGTGTCAAACCATACGCTACTTGAAGTTAATAAGTTTGGGTTTTCAAGCGGTACACCTCGGTGTTGATACGAGACCGCCGATCGCTACCAGGGTTAGAAGGCTTGTTGGCCTGGAATGGTCCCAGTATCCCATGGTCTAGGATTTGGAGACATCTGTGTAGAAGGAGGACTGCTTGTCATTGGTATGGACTTTTTGGATGTTGGAGAATGTCTTGCGTATTCCTGGATATTAAAGGAAAGCCACCACCAACGGCACGCACTGATTTGGTTATAAGTAAATAAAGTCTTTCCCATAGCTTGGCTTCTACATAACAAAGACCCATTTCAAGAAGAGAAGACTTGGAATTGTCAGGAATTATTGTACACCAGGGCACTCTTGTCTCGCCAATGAAGTAGGCTAAAGCATACCATAACATGTCGTAATTCTCAAATACTATTAAAGCTTCATACACTTCGGGAGGTTCTGAATTCACCACGTGACAAGGCTATGTACCCCTCATAGCCAATTCTTCGCAAGGCAACACGAACAACTTACAACAACACGAGCACCATGGAAGACGACGACCTAGCACAGGTAAGCTTGCACGAGTTGTCTAGTGACTATAGGCTAAATCTATGCTTCTATAGATAAGAAAAGCTCGCCTTGAGCAACTGAAAACTCAAGGAGGTGGTGGTGGGGGAAGCAGCGGCGGCGGCAGCGGAGGGCAAGAAGACAGACAGTAGGCCTTCTTATTGAATTGTACTAAGGACGTTTTGTACTGACCGCATTCAAAGACAGCAGGAAGGCAAGAAAACCGTCTAATTCCCCGAGTGCGCATTCTAAACCCTTTTCCAGCGGAAGCACGTCAGTCGATTCTAAACCAAATTCTCGAGCCAGAAGCAGCAGACCGTCTCGGACGAATACGAATGGTCAAAGAATCACGAGCGGCAGATGTAGAGAACAGGTTGATCATGCTAGCAAGGTCAGGGCAACTGAGAGCGAAGGTGACAGAGGAGCAGTTGAAAGAGCTTCTGAATGCTGTTGCTGAGAAAAAGGAAGAGGAGAAGATTGTTGTCAGCAGGCGGAAGGGCGGATGGGACGACGATGACGACGATTTACTTGACCTGTGAAAGGCATTTGGGATGAGAAGCAAGGATCATGTATTGAGTGGGAATGGACGGTCCTTCTAAAGCGTGCAACATTATGGTATTTCTCAAAGGCGTCTCAATTGATACCCAAGCTATCTCCTGATCGTTCCTTCGCCTCCTTTTCTGCCCTTTTCCGTGCCCTCTCTTTCTTCCGGATATCTCTCAAGTCGACCGGCTTCTCGATCCCTAGTTCGTTCCTTAATTCATCCACATCCCTTTCCAGCTGCTCCTCCCAGTAGACGGTAATGACTTCTTTACTTTTCAACCCATTACTTATCGCCCACGGCAGATAGATATTAAAGAACCTCTGCCTTTCCGCAGGTTTCAACCTCGTTACGGCAAACATACTCAGCCCCGTCATTGGCAACAATGTGTTGGCAAATTCGAAGGCTTTCAGGGCAACTTCGCCCTCAACCATGACTGGTAGCCCCGTCAACGCATGGTAAAAATCATGGCATTCGCGATACCGTTGCATAACGTACGCACACTCTTCATCATCGATATATTTCACACTATCTCGGGTATCAGGTGAGACTCCTTCGCGATCGAGCCAATCTGCGTATGCGCGGCCCACGGTATTGGCAGGCAGTCCACGGAGATAATCCATAGACATCGTCTGGGAAGAGATTCGTGGACGGTCGCGGAGTATTCTTCGGCCGGTAGGTGAAGCTAGCATTGCATCTCGTAGACGATAGATGAAGTATGGTGTAGCAGTCGCTTCGCCCAAAGCTGCTATTAGGTCTGGAAGAAGGCATCGTCAGCGACGAACTGGAGAGCTTTTCGAGTGCACAGTACCTCCTCGTCGAGGATTGAGTAGAGACATGACTGCAGATCCCACAGCAAGGCCAGCTTTCTCCACCCTTGTAAGAGGGACATGGCCTTCGTAATTTGGGGGTGGTCGATTGAGCACGCTGAAGCTTCGGGAGCTCAGAGAGACGGCACACGCGGCAAGGAGCTCCCTGGGCAGGCCGACCCGCAATGATGAGTGCCGCAGAAAGAGGGCCATTGTGTTTGAAGCTGGCGAGTCTCCCTGATGGATACGGGATGAAAATAAATATCTCCAGATTTTGGTTATAATGGCTTGCAGGAACTCCAGAAATCGGACGACTGACCGAAGCTCGGATGCCGGCGGAACGCGTTCCGCTGCCGACAATGACTTTGTGGGCCTCAGTCGACATCCTAAGCTCACATTCCAACATTTCAATTTCAATTGAACCCAGAAATAAAAAATTCACAATCATGACCAGCTATATTTGATATTTCCCGTAATTTATACATCACTGCGCTCTTTCGTTCGCCGACCTTTTACTATGATGGATGTCCACCGCAAGTTTACAGCATGGGCTGTAAAGCAGGGTGCCGATATCAACGGTATTGCACCACATCGTTTCCCGGGAAAAGGGCTTGGAATCATCGCAGAGAAAGACTTTGAGGTACGATAGCTCGCTCGGACAATTTACTTTTGTTTCACTGTCAATTGTGTACAGTTTTTGGCATATTTCTCCGTACCTGCGCTTTAGCTGAGACTAGCCGCAATTGTACTGCCTAAGCACCTAATTTCTAAAGATTCAATTTTGAATTTATACCCATTTCCATGGACTGTTGACACTCTACGGCGGTCTCCTACTCATTGATATATCCTTTGAGGGTTTCTCCATATTGCCCATGTCTTGGTAGCTCAAGATATTTGCATCAGCATTGTTAAAATCCGAACGTGGCGGCATTTGGTCTGGTATTGCTTTCTGGGTTCAGTCCCATTGCCGGTACAAAAAACGATCTGCTCTGAACTTAATCACATATTTTCTTTCACGCTTATTTTCAAAGTCTGCTGGTTCAACATGTTACTTTCATTGCTAGCTCGCTACCCCTGAGAAGTCACCTCTGATTGGACAATTGCTAATACCCATTACAGGCAGGAGAAACAATATTAAAGGTCCCTATCTCGGCTCTAAGAACAGTGCACACTGTTCCAAAATCCCTTTCTAGGGCAATAGGTCCAATTACAGTTCACGGTCTCCTCGCCGCAGAACTCTCACTCGATAGCACGCCAAGATTTGCCCTATGGCAAGCAGTTCTGCCCACCCAAGAAGACTTTGCAGAATCAATGCCCTTATTATGGGACACCAAACTACAGGAACTCCTTTCAGAAGCCGGGAAAGCTCTTTTAGAAAACCAAAATAAAAAATTGGCATTAGACTGGGCTGCCGTTTCTACGGCGTATCCAGAATTGGAATATGAAAAATACCTTTACAATTGGCTCATAGTCAATACCCGGACTTTCTACTTCGTTGACCCAAAATCGAAGACTCAACCTGCTCCTGATGACTGCATGGCGAGTCAGATCCTATTACCTCACTTGGGGAAAACAATTACTAACTCCAAGTACAGGCACTAAACCCCTTTGCCGACTATTTCAACCACACCTCCCACGGCTGTGAAGTATCCTTCACCTCTAATGCATATAAGATAGTCACCCCAGAACCGGTTAAGAGGGGTTCTGAGTTATATATTAGGTACGTTCATTTCGTGGTAGATTTGTCCTTTCCGATAAGATTCGAGCTCGGAACCCTCTATTGTCATTTCATTCTTGCTCGCTCTTTGACTTGTTCCACGACATATACTGACTTCCAAATCTTGATTACAGTTATGGATCGCATTCCAATTGTTTCTTACTAGTAGAATACGGCTTCATCCTCCCCAAGAACTCATGGGACGAAGTGGCACTCGACCCTTTCATTATCCCCTTATTTTCCAAGAAGCAACAGAAAGATCTAGAAAGGGCAGGCTTTTTAGGAAAGTATATTTTGGATCAAAATGAAGTCTGCTATCGTACGCAAGTGGCTCTACGTATTCTTTGCCTCCCTCCGCAAAAGTGGCACAGAGTTGTGGAGGGCTTCGATGACGGAGAGAATGTCCAGGCGAGTGTAGATCAATTGCTCATCAAGGTTCTGTGTCAATTTAAGAGTCATTCTTCGGACATGCTTGCAAAAGTATTGAAAGTTGATTCTGAGCTTGCTGGCCGAGAGTCCTTAAGCAAGCGTTGGGAGCAGATACGCCTGCTCCTGCAGACTGCTATCAATAGAATACAAAGATAAAAGCCCCACTGCTTGTTAACAAAACGAAAGAGAATTCAAGCGATAGTGTCTGAGCCCAGTTCCCAGAGTATGAACTCCAATGCAATAATAATAGTCCAAGCACCCAATCCGATCTACCCTGTACGTTATTCAATAAAACAATTTGCTATCCCGCCTCCGGCTCGTTCCAATTTTGATTGTCAAGCTTTTGAAAGTCGGTTGGTTTTCCGCCACCTCCAAGTTCCTTGGATATCGGAAGTGGAGCATTTCACCATTAAAACCAGAGACTCGAGCTCCGCATGCCTCCAACATCTGTGTCACTGCTGTTGAGGGCTTTGCGTTGGCTAGGGAGCAAGGCTCGATCGTCGTGGAAACTCTTCTCTCTGGATGGCGTAGCAGTCGGTTCACGTTCCGAAGCACCAAACTCCGGCATACGTGGGAGCGTCTTTGAAACATAGTTTGGAAGACGGTTTTCCTTGTCGTACTCCAGCTCTAAGAGTTCTGGCGGAAAGCCATCATAGGGTTTTATGGGCTCCGATGCCTGCGATTGGCTACGAGAGGGGAAAAGTCGTTCACCTTGACTATTGGCATGTGATGGTAGCCTCATGCTAGTTCTTGGGACCACACTGGGCTTTTCTTCATCGAGCTGTAATTTGCCATACCAAGAATTGAAGGACATGGTCTCGCTGCTGCTTGAACGATGACCTTCGCGTTTATCTTCTAGGATACTATTGAGATCGTTAATTTTTTTGGTATCGAGACAAGTAGAGCCGGCATTGGAAGGTTCTGTGTGTTTGGAAGGATCGTCTGTTTTGACCATTGTTGAGCCCGGCAATGTCAGACTTGCACTCTGTGCTTTTGCATCTACCACCCGCTCGAAGCTGGAATGATTGTCCCTTGAAAATGGTGTAACCCGTCGAAGGGTATTAGGAATCCTTGGTGCCGCACTAACATGTCTCAATACCTCATTTGCCGGATCGACCTTCCGTGAAGGCAAGCTGGATGAGCCAGTCTTGACATGCGAATAAGGGTTCCCTAGAACATTTGATGAAGAATTGCGCAGCTCAGTGATGCTTTCCTGCATCGACAGCATTCCATCGTCCAAAGAGGAGCTAGACTCTGCACCATGGAAACCCCCTTGGCTGTTCTGTGTGTAGGAGCTATGGCTATGACCATCGTCTGCCCCGTCAACAGTTGTTATCTTCTCATTCTTGGATACATTGCGCTTTCGAACCTTTCCTGGGAGAATGGAGCTTTGATAAGAATTCGGAGCCTCGTCAACTGGAACGCTCGTACTATTCGTCTCTTGCAACTTTGGCTGTTTTTTGAGTACTGCTCGCTCAGACTTTGGCGTAAAAATCCTTGGTAGGCTATAGCCTACCAAGGTGGTCGGTTTCGGTGTACAGTCGCCAAGTTTTTTCGTCTTCGTCAGGGGCAATGCATGATCACGGTCGAAGTAGTCCTTTTCATCTCGACTAGTCTTTTGAAGAATGGTATCAACAACATCTTCGAAGGTGATAATGCCGATCGGAGTGGGAGACCTGATCCCGAGAATTTTATGGCAGCGATCCTCGATGTTGGCTTTTGCAACCTCAAGATATTGTAAGGTCCTGTCATCACTCTCCTGCGAGTCCTCGCGCTTTGTTAAAAGTTCGGTGGAGGCACTTGTAGTCCAACGAGGCAGTTGGGTCAAAGATGAGCCGACAGTGTTGTAATGAGAAGACCCAGCATCGGAGTCGTTAGGAATAACCACAGCCATCCTATCATGTTTAGTCAAAGTCGTGGAAAATAATTAGTGCGCGCATACCTTGACATGCCAAGTTGGAACATATTCAAGAGTTCGTACACTGACATGCTCTCTCTGATGATAGGTAATGGATAGAGTGGCAAGTCCTTGACACGCAAGTCAGAGCCAGCCTCCTGCTTCGCCATTATGTCAAGACCAACAAGATTCTAAAAACACCAATATCAGCACAAAACTAGATTCAAGATGACTCGATCAGGCAGACGCGATGACGAAGTCGGCGTATTATGACAAGTGGGGATCCAGCATCATGATAGACCCTTGACCCTGAAAGAAAGAGAGAGTAATGGAAGGTAAATGCTGGATCTACCGGAACCCTATTGCAGGCATACCTTGACGTGTAGAAAGCCATAGATCTTGACTCCGTTACTTGTGTCGAACTCTCCCCTCTCAACAACAGGGAGTCTGCTGTAGCCCCAGCCTCGAATTTTATCGATGAAATTTCGATCGACAAGTTCGTTGATGTCAATTGTGTTGACGGCATACCAGCTGACCACCATTCCATGAACGACGAAGCGTTCAGCTTTCTCAATATCCTTCTCGTCACCAGCACAAGAGTGTTCTAAATTATCGGAGAAGATGCGGTCGATTCGGCGTCCATCAAGGTTTAAGGCACCCAGCATTACTCGCGTCGCATCTTTCCCAAGCTTAATACCGTTCTCGTCTGACCTTTCATGAGATGTTATGAGAGCCCCTAATTGGTCGCCGGTCAAGGCTGTAGAGTCTTTTTTGCAGCGTTTGAAGATGAAGTCTAGAGTCAAGGCAAGAGGATAGCTGATGATGCCGGTTAACCACATAGATGCCGCTATGACAGGCCAACAATAATAACCCCAAGCCAGGGCATGGCGAGGAATAATGTATTGTGGGAGGATTTCTGCAAACACGCCGATGGAAAGTGTCGACAGAAGAATCGGAACCCATGGATCAGGTCCATGCCAAAGACTTTCTATGATGATAGGAAGGGATTCGCCGCATGCAACCGAACATATGATCAATGAGCCTTCTTGAGATCAGTGGAATACGCACATAACGTCACAATTGTCTTACAGAGCATCCAGCTTCCATTCTGTTTCAGCCTCTTCACCACGCCAGCCCGCTTTCTGTCAAGTCGTCAGGCAACGAGCTTCGGGGGCCATGGGACAACATACCGTTCTTTTGCCGTTCCAGCAATGCTCCTTATTTCCAGCCAAGTGGGATCTAGTCCGCAGATCGCCAAAGTGAGCCCTGTAAGCAAGGCGCAGAAGGCCAGGAGGAATATGCCCAGAAACAACATACGCCACCATGCTGCATTGTGGTAGACCGTGTACTGACGTTGTCTGGGCTCGGTATCAGTGACCCAGTTGACACCAAGGCCTTTTGAATTGTGGCCGAGTACAGAAGGTTCCTCCACACCGGGAGGATCCCGCGAAGTCATTCTACCTGCTCCAGTCGCCTGGCAACCGTGGTCGACTCTTGGACCTGGAATTGAGAATTGAATGTCTCTTAATTTATTGTTGTAAATGCTCGACTAGCAAAGGATGCCTGATGCTGAATCGATGTTAATGTGATAATCCTCGGCTTGCAGGTAATAGACGGGCTTTGATGAGGAGACTCGAAGGGCCCAGAAGAAATAAATGAAGGCGGCAGGTGTTATACTGCTGGAGAGGAAAGGACCCTTCCCTCAGTCGTTCTAACGCTAGGGTTAACCTTAACAAGGCTTAACGAGGAAGGAAATCGCATCCAGAGGACTTGATCGGTTTTTTCATGCTCAAACGCCATTTATTGTACAATAACGAAGAAATTACAAGCTAAGAAGTGTAATTTTGATCATCTCGATTCCGAGCCATCAGCCCAACGCCTAATTTGACCCACCCAAATGCGCTGAAGCTCGTTCCCATTATTTGAGAAGTACTATATGCGCTCAAATAAAAAACGGGGAGCTATACTTATGGATCCGTGTATAGCGTCTCACTCAGGCCTTGGACGTTTTGCGCCATGTGGATTTTGCCAGTCACCTCCTGCAGGTTGATTCTGAGGAAAGAACGCTGGGTTGAAGTGTGGTTTCATGCCGTTGAAACCTCCTCCACCTATGATGATATAGTTAGTTTTGAACTTTTCTTCGACAAACTCGCCGTTTGTTTCGGGACGTTGCATGAATAGGGCGTTCCGGGCTACATTTCAGTGGCGCCTAAATTTGCATCTACAAAGAAACTGAAGGAAGAGGAGTGATACATACCTGGCATGCCCCCGCCCATCTGGCCCATGTTCATTGGCATCCCGCCCATAGCTCCCGGCATCCCACCCATTGGCATACCTCCCATGGGCATACCTCCCATCATATTGTTACCCATGCCACCTCGACCACCCCTCATGTTATTGGGACCTCCTCGCATGCCCCCCATCATACCACCACGGTTGTTGAAGCCCCCAAACTGATTGCCCATTTGATTTCCTTGGAAGCCTCCCATGGAAGAGTTGAAACCACCGCCCATATTACCCATGGCAGGACCCGAAAAGTTGCGATTGAAGTTATTTCCGTTCATGTTGTTCATACCACCACCTCCTCGAGAATTGTAACCAGGGGTACGTCCACGGAAGTTTCCACCAAAGTTACCGTTTGAGTTGCCTCTGTCATTGTTATATCCTCCGGAAGGCGCACGACTTGTTTGGTTGTCTTTGCCCGCGCGCATTGGAGCATCTTTCGGCAGTGTTCGGAACAAATTATTGTTTGGGTTCGAATATGTCACCGTGTGCTTCTTTGCGTACTGCTGTCCTTCGCCAAAAGCATCAATCTTGTGTTTTGCAGCGGTAGCCGCTTGTTGGGAGGTGAATTCGACATAAGCTTGGCTACGCATGTTCCATTAGCAAGTGCATATCTTAGATACCAATGCTCTCATACCCTTTGCTCTTCCCATTAACTTTATGCTCAGAGAAAGTAATGTCCTTGAGTTCATCTTCGACCTGAGCTTGGTTGACCCAGCCGCGAATATCATCGTCAGTATTCCACCAATGTAATTCTGATATCAGCAGAGCAGTTGTGGCTCCTGGGTCTATTGGTCGATCATCGGAGCCTTCCTTTCGCTTTACGCCTTGCTGCTGGGGAGCTTGCTTTGGAATGGTGAGAGCGCCTGCTCCGGACTCGTCTGTACTCTTAATCTTCTGCTGCTCGTTCATTTTATGGTCTCCTTCACTAGCCACCTTGATATCAACATAGTCGTCATCTTGGGCCTCTTCGTGCTTCACACCATTCGTGTCTTCGGTGTGTCCATTGGTACCCTCGACGCCGTCAATCTTCACGTCACCTTCCTCGTCCTTTTTGAATGGGCCATCCTGCTCAGTATTGGCATCACCGTAGATGTCGATGTCGAATTCGTCGTCGGCCATCCTGTCTGCAAAGAACACGAGTTGTTTTTAGTTGGAATTGTGACCTCGCGTGGAAGAGATCTATTGCCTTAATACACCTTGATTTGATATTATGCAACAGTAACTGGTGTCTGTGAAGTGATAAGAACAAGATCAGCGCGTGAAAACCTTCCTCGAGTCCTGCGCCCCAAAGTCCACCGCCCAGGCGCGGCTTAGATCTGAAATACATAGGATAGAATACAAATACGTACTCCTGAAACCGTCAAGATACTGCTTCATAAATTGAGCTCAAATTGGGAAGTCTGATAGCCTTCTGCGGCAGATGCAGACACAGTGAAGATGGAGATGGAAGACGAAGCTCTGTGCTTGCAATCTTGGGGCAAAGACCCGTGCGAGAATGTGTTTTGTGAGTGAAGCGATAGAAGAACAGCCAATTCTAGCAGATTGGAAGTTACAACAGATCCAGATCCACCCTTGACAAGAGAAGTGAGAGAGAGCAGAGCAGAGCAGTCAGTGAGTGGTAAAGAAGACCGAAGCCAGATCCCTCCTTCTCCGCAGGCTCGCAAGCGCCTCTGCGTTTGCTTTTGCTTTTGTCTTTCCTCCCAAGGGCCTGAACCTCGAGCCTCGTCGCAAACCGCACGCCTCACGTAGGCGAGAACAGGGGGAGGGATCGAGGGCTGTGAAGCAAGCAGTTGATGCCGGTGTCGCTGTCGTGGTGGCCACAGGAAAGTCGGGGCTCAATTCCTGATATATGGCGAATTCGAATTCGAATTCGAGTTCTTTCTTTTCCGCGGCCGTCGAGTCGTGAAGGGCGATGGGCCGGGAGAGAAGAGAGCTTTGGTGCCTGAAGCCTTATTATTTAGGGAGAGTAGGTAAGGCAAGGCAAGGTAAGGTAAGGTAAGGTTAAAATTATGGGGGGGGCCTACTTGATGAGGTCTAGCTCCCTCCAAATTGTCGGTGCTTTCGCCTCACGTGAATTACTATCTCAGTAGTATGTGGCCTTTCGGCGCGGCATTATTTCGAGCTTCTAGCAGCCTCTCCTGAGATTTGTCTACCACTACCCTAGCCTCCTCATTGAGACCACCTCACCTCTCTCATCCCACCGACTTCCGCAAACTCCGAATACCTTCCTCTGAAAGTTTCCCCCGGTTTGCACAAATACCCTCTCGACAACACCAGCCTCTCGTCCATACTCGCGACGATCTATCCTCCATATCCTCCACTGCCGCAGCAATGGCCGACCAAATCCAAGAAATGCTTTTGGACATCCCCAAGGAGTTCGTCACCGACGGAAGACAATTCATCAACCGCTGCACGAAACGTACGAATCCCCAATTACCTGCTTTGCGCAACCCAATTCCATTTAAGCTCAATGGACGGCACGCGACTACTACTCTGAGACCCTCAGCTAACGTTTGGTCATTTCTAGCTGATCGACGAGAGTTTATCAAGATCTCACAAGCAGTCGGTGTGGGATTCCTTGTGATGGGAGCAGTTGGATTTCTCATTAAGCTGAGTATGCCTCCGTTATTACCCCCCTTAGGGTCCCTAACTTACAAATTCTCAGTACACATCCCGGTGAACAATATTCTGGTCGGAGGCGCATAATTTCAAGTTGTTCTACAAGGGGAGGGTCCGTTGAGTGGCCAGAGATGGCTGGAGAAAGGGGAAGATACCGAGTTACGGCTCTCTTATGACAGGGCGTCTCCGGGAACATACGCTACAAAATGTATTATATTGGACTGTTTCTACAGCGGCTTGGAGCATCGCAGTGGTTTATGGACTGGGAAAATACAAAACAGTGCCCTCCATTCTGTTAATGACCGAGCATCTGAGTTCATTGGTTATTCTCTGGGCGCGCAGTTGTTGGTTCTCCAGGGCTATACGAATTTATTACTTATTCTTGCTTGATACATGGAGGGGAGCCAATACGGTCAAGCGACCTCTACAGGCGGCTTTCCTAATCCTAAAGCCAGTGCTGTGCCAGAAGGTCTAAAGTCTCAAAGCTTTTTCTCGGTGTTCTTCTTTTGACTTTACCAATAGTGTTTGATACAATCGAATACAGCAAGGCTAGCAGCAACGTTACTCCCATGCTATATTTGGTTCGAATTGTTTTGGTCACATATCGTTACGAATCTTGGATTTTGCTTGGTGGCTTGTGAGATTAGTTTCTGTTTGATAGGCTAATCACTAGACTCCTGCACGTACTCTTACGTTCCGGCTTCAATAGTGGATACCTATAACTGTGGATCGGGTCACTTGCTCAGCGCGAAGAAGTGTATTTGCATTGAGGCTGGGTGAGGCAACATCATGATCTTTCCCCTTCCTGTCAATCTTCTACTTCATTCCTTCGAAGATAGTATTCCCCGCTTATGTATTTGCTCCTCGGCTCTTGTGATTGACCTTTTTGAAATCATGAGGTCGTACGTTGGAAAATTATATGATGGTATTTGGCAAAAGATTGCCAAGATGATTGGACCGAGGGAAATGCGGTTGCCTGAACAACACTGTGCCCTTGAGAAAGACTCGCAATCAAGGAAAAGACAACATACGCGTCGTACGATAGAGCGTCTAGCTATATGACTCATAAAGTAAGATAGCGGTCTAATTGCAGAGCCGGAAGTCCGAGTTGGGAATCGAATTCCCACCTTGTCGTGTATTTAAATTGGGCAACTGGTGAGTATTTCATTACCATTTTGACCATCGAACGAAGCTGCATTAGCACAAGCCTTCTCACACGCCAAAATGGGAGAACTTGCACTCAGAGATAATGTTTCGGGGAACGTCAATATCCTTGAGACATTCCTCGCCAACAACCCTTCCATCCAGTATATCCGACTCCAATGGATAGACTTTTCCGGCTGCCTAATGGTGCGTGTCGCTACAAAGTCGTTTGCTCTTTCTCTCGGTCGAAAGGGGAGTGGAATAACAATCGCGTCGCCCATTCTCACTTCAACAACCATCGACAACACTCTACGGGTGGAGAACCTTGATATGGGAGAAGATGAGATCTTTCCGGATTGGTCAAGTCTAAAGGTGTGCTACTATGCCCCGAAACACGCAGTCGCCATGTGCTTCGTAAAGGAAGGAGGCATGGTTAATGGGAGGGGGTTTCAAAGGTGTCCACGATCTCGACTTCGAGAAATTTGCTCCTCGACGAAGCAAAATCATGGCGTAGAATTTTTGATGGGGGCCGAGGTCGAGTTCTTCATTTTCGACGATTCAACTGGAACTCCAACGCCCATTGACACTGTGCCGAATATATTCGCGGCGGCTAGTATCAACAACAACTATCTTCCCATACTCGAAGAGATCGTTGAGTCCATCCAAGATGCCGGCATTGAAGTTCGACAATTTCATACCGAGGGTTCCCCCGGCTTTTTCGAGATCTCCACCGAGCCTTTGCCTCCTGTCCAGTCGGCTGACGCGCTGGTATACTGCCACGAAGCAATCAGGAACATTTGCCGAAAGCACGGCCTTCGTGGAACAGTCTTTCCAAAGCCGTTCGAGAAATTCTCCAGAGTTGGATCCCACTACCACCTCTCGATGTCACCCGTTGACAAACATGAATCTTTCTTAGCAGGGATGTTGGAGCATTGGACAGCTCTCGCGGCTTTCTACATGCCAAACTATGATAGCCATCTTCGTCTAAAATTGAACGAGAAAGTCTGCTGGAGTCTGGACAATAGAAGCGCCACACACAGGAAGATGAGAGATGGTTACTGGGAACTCCGAGGCGTCGATGGAACGGCAAACCCGTATTTGACTTTGATGGCTATTTTGACAGCTGGAATGATTGGATTTGAAAAAGAGAAGAGGCTGACAATGGAGGACCCGAAGCAATTTTTCATGGAAGGTTTAGATGATGAAGAGGCTGAGAAGTTTGGTATTACGAATGAGATGCCGACGAGTCTGAAAGCGGCATTAGAATGCTTGGATGCTGCCCAGGAACTGAAGGAAGCACTAGGGCCTGATTTGGTGGGCGGATATTTGAAGGTCAAACGGCAAGAGGAAGATGCTTTTGGGAAGTTGACTGGATCTGAGAGGAGGAAGTTGTCGATGAAGATTTTCTGAGAACCTTTATTGAGCTCCCGGGCAAGTCGCAAGACAGCATAGGCTGGATACCGAGGTTGCAAGTAGGGAGAGGAACTGTATAGAACTCGAAGTACTCTCACAGAGAATAGATTAGTTCATGAGCTATAGCATCGCTAATGGTTTAGCTAGCATCGAAATTTGATGTTCCGTCCTAGTACAAATCAGTAAGTCTTGAGGGGCGGCCAATCATATCTTCCAATTACATCGATTTACACGCATAGAAGTGAGGATTTGATAGCACCAATCTGCTCATCGACTCTATTACCTAAAATTCCCAAGCTCTAGGCAGGATAGCTACTACGAAATAGATACTCATAAAGATGCACCAACAATAGGAATGGTTTGTATTTTTGTAAATTAACGCCGATAACTCCGCCTCATCGCTTATCAAGGCGGGGCGGGATTGATTACCTTAGTGCATCGACATCGACATCGACATCGACATACATACTCCGCACCCCATTACAGCTTGTCCTCGGCCCAAATCGATTATTCCTTCATCGGTTTGCCCTCGCCATGGCCTCCTCTCAAGGGAGATCTTTGCAGGACATTCTTGGGAACCCATCAGGCTCGAGACAGGAGGATAGACCCTCTCCCAATGATGTCACAGGTACCGAGAGCGACACCGAGGATATGGATTTTGAGCCTACATCCGACGACGGCAGCGATGATAATCACACATATCTCGAGGCCTTAGTTGGGGAGGATACCGATGTAGAGGAAGACGACGAAGGCGAAGAAGATGAAGGTATTCACACCTCTTTCCATAGCTCCCAATGGTCCTGGAACTAAAATCCGCCCTCAGATGGCCCATATGGTGAGCTACAAGTCGAAATCGAAGAAGAAGAGGACGACCAGGATGCAACGCAATCCGAAGCCGAACGCAGTGAGCCGCCCTACATCTTAACATTTATCCTGACGGTCTTGCTTATATTTCGAGTGGCAGTCGCTCGACAGCGAAGACAGGTCATCCGGTTGTTGGCAACTTCGGAGCTAGGACGGCTATTCCGCTTTGCCGAAGAAGACGACGAGTTTGAAGAAAATGGGAGTGGAGAATATGGTACGACATGGAGGCGTAGGAGAAGGAGGCCCCCTCCGGACCCCGATCGATTCCCCAAAGTACCGAGTCATGAAGGAACCGAGCTTATGAGCTCCGGGACATTTGGGTCAAACGAAGAGGATACGATCTATAAGAGCGAAAGGGGTACTATTGGAAAGAAAAAGAAGCTTGCGAGACGGATTTTGGATAGAGAGCTCGCCACAGAGAGCCATGCGAAACAGAGACTCAACCAGAGGCTGATGGCTCAGGTAAAATTGAGTTTTCTAGATTTGTCGGAATCTGGCTAATAACCTCCTAGGGCATGATACCTGCCTCAACTCCGGATATGATCATTCATTATAATCAACCTGTTTACTCTGGCCAATTCTCCGACGACGGCAACTTTTTCTTCTCTGTCAACAAAGATTACAGAGTTCGAATGTACGATACTTCGAATCCGTATAAGTGGCGATACTATAAGACCGTTGAATATCCTTATGGGCAATGGACACTCACAGATGCTTCACTAAGCCCTGATAACAAGTACCTCGCATACACTTCCATTCGAAGTACCGTTTGCCTTGCACCAACAGATCCAAATGATCTCGGCGATCCTTACTCGTTGGATTTGGCGGATACGGGGAGACATGACCATTTCCGTTCAAGGTTTGGAGGTTCCTTTGGTATCTGGTCAATCCGCTTCTCTGGTGATGGACGAGAACTAGTCGCTGGTGCCTCTGGTGGCGCGATTGTGGTTTATGATATCGAGTCTCGCCGCACGACTCACAAGATCAACGGTCATGACGATGACGTCAATGCTGTTTGTTTCGCTGACAAACTTTCGCCGCACATTTTGTATTCTGGTTCTGACGATACAACCCTGAAGGTGTGGGATACTCGAAGTATGGGTGACAGCCGCGCAGCTGGTGCTTTCGTCGGTCATATTGAGGGGCTGACTTACATCGACAGCAAAGGAGATGGCCGTAAGTAATGATAATCACGTTTGGATGAGCAGCATGCTAACGTAATCCAGGCTACATTTTGAGTAACGGCAAGGAACAAAGTATGAAATTGTGGGATCTCCGGATGGTGATGTCTTCCAGTGATTATAGCAATCTCAGGCCATCCAGAAGAACTCTTGAACCCCGCTTTGACTACCGTTGGGGAGGATACAACGAGGAAGATTGGTATAAGGATCCCAATGACAATTCTCTCGTGACTTTTAGGGGCCACCGTGTTCTTCGAACATTGATCAGGTGCCACTTTTCACCCCCCGGTAGTACGAACTCTAGATACGTATACTCTGGTAGTGAGGACGGCAAGGTTTACGTCTGGAATATGGATGCAACACTTGCTGGCACTGTAGACGTCCAAGGTGCCACCAAGAATACCAGACCTCCCCACAATGAGTACGGTCCTATGGCATGGGACGGAATTGAAGATAACTCCCGAGCTCGTTGGAGAACTTGCGTCAGAGACGCGGCCTGGCATCCTAGTGCTCCTATGATCGTTGGTAAGTACATCATGATGCAAACAGAAGTCTAAGACTCAGTACTAATAACTCGTAGCGTCCGCTTGGAGCGGTTACGGCATGAACACAGGAACTGTTTCTGTACATTCCTGGAATGACGGCGCAGAGGAAGATGAAGCTGAGCCCAAGATGGGACTGCGAGTGAACCAGAAATTGGAAGTTGATCCTGTCCTCTACCCAGGGCAGCATCCGAGACGTTATGGCTTGAGAAATCGTAATCTAGACGACTATGAGGATGATGATGACTGAGTGAACGGAAAATGAAGATATGAAACCATCTAAGGTTATGACTTCATTGTAAATTTGGCGAAATATTTCGGACCGGAAACAGGGGCTGCATAGGAGTTAGATGGAGTGATTTGGGCCAGGCAAATTGCAACTCCAGCGTGTAAAGGAAGATCTCACATATTAAAACGAAAGCAAGCAACTATATACATGCATTGAGACGGCGTATCATCAAGCGTATTATGAGCGGGTGGGAAAACACTAGTTCTCCAGATATTGGCTTTGAAAACATCCGGCCTGACTCACCACCGAGAACATAAGTGTGATAAATACCTCGCGTTGAACCCATTTCACCTAAAATCAAAACTCCAAATAGCACTCGCAAGCCAGAATCCTTGGAAATTACTGCGCTCTCCACTCAACGAAATGGCGGAAACCAATGTCCCTGATAATCCCGCCTCTAAATCCTCTAAGCAACTCGTGGAGGAAGGTTACAATGCAATGGCTTCTACTTACCACGAATGGACAAATGCGTACCCCTCCCCTCGCACGAAGTATCTCACTAAACTCCTATCTCTGATCCCCAAAGATACGCCCGTCTTGGAACTAGGTTGTGGTGCTGGGTTACCTTGCACGAAGATGCTAGCAGAGCACAGCTCGAACGTGACCGCGAATGACATCTCCGGCCGAATGATAGAGCTCGCTAAGGAAAATGTCAAAGAAAAGGGAGTGGATTTCGTGCATGGGGATATGATGGCATTGGACTTTGGAAAAGGGCGTCTGGGTGCTGTTGCTGCGTTTTATTCGGTTATTCATCTGCCGAGGGATGAGCAGAAGATTATGCTGAAGCGGATTTGGGGATGGCTGGCGGAGGATGGATATTTGCTTTTGAACCTTGGGACGATGGATTCAGCGGAAAATGTTAATGAGAATTGTGAGTGATCCTGATGTTTCCTGTCTTGGTGGGAGATCGCGATGTTTTGCTTTTTGGAGAAGTGTATCCCGAAGTTTGAGCCGCATGAAAGTGAAGGTCCATCCATGAATCTTCGCTACTTCCAGAAGTCTATTCGAAGAGGCTTTCTTGAACAAGTAATACTGACACAAGGACTTCCGCAGGGCTGGGCGCCAAAATGTACTGGAGTGGCTTCGATGCAGACACAAATCGCGAGATGGTGTCACAAGCAGGGTTCACCTTGCTCGAAGCGGAAATTATAGAAGATGAGGAAGACCCTGGGAAAATCGTGCCATTCCTTTGGATTCTCGCACAGAAGAAGCGGGGGAATATAGATGACCAAGCAAGCAGAAACACTGGGGATGGAGTTGGTTTATGAGAAATGAATCCTCAGGCGTCCTGAGGCGTCAGTAAGCGCTGGCTTGCGGGGAAGCAGGAGTAGACATATGATACATGAACGAATTGACGAGGATCATTCTGTGCCCGAGGAGAAAGGGGTTGCCCTTTCTCGTCCCCTTAGGTGTTTTCGCTAAATTGAACGCTGGAGTGCAGGATCACATAGAAAACATTTCGGGTTATATGTAAACAAACGAACCAGATTCTCTCACTCGGAGAGCCACAAAGAGATAGGGCAAATAAGCTTCGTGGAATAGAAAAGGGGAGAAACCCCGAAGATCAAGACGCGTGAAGTAGGCAAAACTTAGGTATTTGTAGCACTAGCTGCAACTATGAAGTGGTAGGTACTCAGGTACAATATTAAATCTTTGAAGGATGAGTGCAGAGATAGTCTGACTCAGTTCGCTCCACCGAGTAATGGCACTCGAGTGTAACGGAGCACAGCAGCACACCATCTTTTTTTCACCTCCAAAAGGACACGGTCTTGGTAGGCCTAGAGCGGCTGCGGCTGCAGCTGCATCTGCATGTGTAAGTGGACCGATGAGTGGCAGAGAGGGAAACGAAACACGGGTTCGAAAGCCGGCAGGCAGGCCTGCCATGCTGCGTTGAAGCGTCAAGCATTAATGCAGGCGCTGGCCAGCCACTTGGAGGTTGGTATATATTTTTTTCGGATATACCACAGTAATATGGTTTTGTAGATGAAACGAATCTCGACGATCATATCCAGATAACTGATAACTAGGGGAATGCTTTCTGTGCAGATGCCTTACGAGTTAGCGCAGGCGGAATAAGGATCGAGGCTGCGATACTGGACATCTTTATCGTTTACCTAATTCCTAATTCCTATCCCGAGAACCTTTGCGGCGGATGTGATCAGTTGTGATTGATTATGGGCAAGCGGCGGCTGGCGACCCACAACATAGGTAGAACGTTGACTTGCACACCGCAGAGACAGACATAATTCCTCACTAATAAATAATAAATAATAACACGTTCTCACCTGGTTTCTTTTATTATCCTGTCTGCTTGTTATTGAAGCTGAAGCTGAATCTGAAGCTCAAGTTCAAGCTCAAGCTCCTACGGTCCGCTCCACAAACACAACCACAACCACAACCATAACCCTTCATCGGACTCGGACCCGGACCCGCACCCAGCGTTCTTACCGCCACCAAGAAAGCAATCAACCCCCTCCAACTCCAACTCCCAGTGGGCGAACACTTCTCGAATCAGATTTCTCAACGGCAGTACTGTAGTTTGGAAGAAACAGCAACGTTCCAGCGTCTAGCCTCTATTCGAATCGAAAAGCTGTTGCCTACTCTTGTTGCTGCTCTCGGACCCTGGCCCCTAAGGCCTTCTCTCGTCTCCTCCCCCAAGCTTCCTCGGGTGTTCCATACAGAACAAGCTTGTTGTTACAGATCTGCATCAGGTTGTCGACTCGCAGAGCGTGCGCAGCCTTCACCTCACCTCTCGCACACCACGATATCTCTTCAACGGCCACCAGTAGAACGAGTGAATTCCTAGAAGACGGACTACGGACTACGGACTACGGGCTTCGCAAGCTGTTCCTGCGCCAGTTCAGAGAGTTCAGGAGAGCACCTCGATTATCGAGAACTTTCACACTTTTGGCCCGTCGACTGATCCTCAATCCCAAGTCTCAGTCTCGAGCTCCGTCTTCTGCACCTCGATAAACCAACCCGCCCCCAGCTGCAGGTCCATATCAGATCTGCTGCCGACGGTCTGCCCTGTGCCCTGCTCGACTCTGCACAATCCATCGCAGCGCGTCGCCCTCGGCCCCCCGAAACTCGTCGCAGCTCTTTGATCATCATCCACTTGGTCTTACACACTCTTTACAGGTACACAGCAGCCTCGCCTCACCACCCACCAAAACGGCGGGATAACCACCTTCCGATGTGTCAAAGAGATCTGACCTTTATGCAGACGTAGCCTCTTCTATCAAGCAAACATCCTCGAGACCCCAAGACCTCATATACACCATCATCCTTCACCCAATCTTTCTCCTCATTAAACATGGCAGCTCCAGGAACCCAATCGCTCAAGGTTAGACTTCCCGCCCCCCGGGATGATATGCATAGCTATAGGCACATAAGCTGACTTCCATTCTTCTCTGTAGTGCGTCGTCACCGGCGATGGTGCTGTTGGAAAGGTACATGCGAATTTTACTGTCCCACAATCATGCCTCCGATAGCTAACACTCCCGAAGACATGCCTTCTCATATCCTATACAACGAATGCCTTCCCCGGCGAATACATACCTACAGTGTGAGTTTTGATGGACCGCCACATATATCAGCGCTGATAGTACTTAGTTTCGACAACTATTCTGCCAGTGTTATGGTAGATGGGAAGCCTATTAGCTTGGGTCTGTGGGATACAGCTGGACAAGAAGATTATGATCGACTGCGACCTCTCTCTTACCCCCAGACCGATGTTTTTCTCATCTGTTTCTCCATCGTCAGCCCGCCATCGTTCGATAACGTTAGAGCCAAAGTCAGTCCATAAATATGCCGTTGCACTGCGCAAATGCTAATATACCGTGTGTAGTGGTTCCCCGAGATTGATCACCATGCCCCATCAGTGCCTATAATCCTCGTCGGGACAAAGTTGGATTTAAGAGAGGACCCCGCGACACTGGAAAGTTTGAGACAGAAGCGAATGGAGCCGGTATCATATGATCAAGCCTTGATCGTGGCGAAGGAAATCAGAGCCCACAAATATTTGGAGTGCTCCGCTTTGACCCAGAGAAATTTGAAGAGCGTTTTTGACGAAGCCATCCGGTTAGCCCGTCCCTCTTTTTTAGTGATTCGCAATGAGCTTATTCTGACGTACTACCCCAGAGCTGTTCTAAGCCCTAGACCAATTCAAAAGCCCCAAAAGAAGCAGAAATGTACCATTTTGTGAAGATACCATTACCGAATATAAAGCAAGGGGACCTTGGAAGCATTATATCACATTGTGTTCCCGACGTTGGAGAGATGGATTGAGATTGGAGCTGTCATTTCTCTTCACGGGTTTAGAGACGGAAGCACAAGCTCTTATGTTATGCGAGGGCATGGAAGAGCAGGAATGTCCAAAGAAACTCGCCAGCATTTTCTCTTCTCTCGAAACATTTTGCAATGCAAGTCCTACCATCTGTAGCTTCTGCTACAGTCATGTTAAGATGCGCATCTAGGAGATATCCCATTTCCTGTAGATAATGCACGGCGGAGTAATGATGAACGAACGACCTTCTTTCTGTCTGCATAGCATTTCTTTTTCGCAAGGCGTACGTACGTTTTTACGCTTCATAAATGATATTTGGTTCTATTCTATACTACAATTTTTGATCCATCCAATACGCCAGCCTTTTTTGTGACGAATCAAAACAGGGTATCATGAGCTCTGTCAGACTTGTACTCTCCCTCTACGACTGGGGTGGATGGCACTCTCGTCAATCGGCCCAGCCTCCTTCTTTTCCAATTTCGCCTTCTCCTCCTCCTGGATCCTGCGGAAGCGCTCCTCATTCAACTTCTGGTTCTTGCCCTCTATTTTCTGACGTCTCTCTTGCGTGTTGCCGCCTCCACCAGCACTGAACCAATAATCAGCATGACATCTAGAAACAACAAACAGTAGACTTACGTGAGCTCCACGTTAATCTTCCTCGGCGGTGAAACCCCATCATCAAACATGGAATGATGGAAAAGCTTCAAGCAAGTTTTCATATGATCATACCCGTCAAACTCAACAAAAGCGCAGCCCTTGGACTCAGTAGGCTTTTCTTTCTTCGTAAGCAGACGAATGGACTTGGGTTTAACAGACGCAAAATGCTTCTGTAGGGCCTCGGTGGTCGCACTGAATGGTAGATTGCCTGATTCGATACGTAATTAGTAAATCTTTTTGCAACGGGAAGGATGAATAGGACGCACCAATAAAGCAAATAAACCTAGCATCCTTCTTCCCCTCCCCCGCTTCCTTCGCAGCAGCCTCCTTCTTCCGCTTCTCGGCACGATTGCGATTATTCTTCTTGCTCTTCTTCTCCTCCGCATCGGCAGCCCCATTCGTCTTCGTCTCAGAACCCTCGTCCTTGTCATTGCTCTCGCTCGCAGCAGCCTCCTTGGCAGCCTTCCTCTCCGCTTTGCGCTCTTTCTTCGACTTCTTGGGCGCTTCTTCTGTAGTCGCAGGTTCTTGCACCGCTAGGTCCGTGTTCGCCGTTTCGACCTTTTCTTCCTCTGCCTTCAAAGCCTTCTTCGCCTTTTTCGCTGCCCTTCTGGCCTCCTTGTCCACATCCTCTCCATCCTTTTTCTTTTGCTTTTTCTCCTTCTTGTCTTTCTTCTCCTTCTTAGCCTTCTCATCCCCCTCTACAGCCTCCTCATCCTCCACCCTCTTTCTCTTCTTCGGGGGCTTTTCTGACTTCTCTTCCGCAGCTTCGTCACCGGGTAAGTCTGGAATTGCGTCTTCGAGCTTGCGCTTCTTGGCTTTACGCTCGGCGCGCGTGGCATCAGTGCCCTTTTTGGAGGAGGAACCCATTGTGTCTCTCGTTGCTGTTTGGAGATGATGTTGAGGGGCTGGGAAAAGTTTATTTTCCGTCAGAAATAATTTTAGCGGGGATCTTTAAGGACCCCTGGAGTTTTAGCACGTGGGGCGAATTTATTTAATCCTTGCTAGGAGACATTGGATTTATAGCTCAAGTTGAATACTTCAATATCTTTACGTTTCTAATTGGCTCTATGTTGCAAATTCTCACACTAGGATTTACGTGCTGGCAATAGGGTAGGGGATTAAGAAGCTCTCGATCTGAACTGTCTTAAGCATTCATTTACACTAAGTTATTTAGTTCAATGCTCGTCATACATGAGCCTCAAAGAGCTGCCAAAGTTCCAAAACATCCTTGCAGACATACCAATGAAGCTTCAACTCTGCTCCCTATGGGCGTCCCGGAAGAGGCAACTAGAACAAAATGAAATACAAAAGTACTAATAATCGGAACCAATCTTCTAGAACAAGCTGCCCAGCCAGAGAACAACGTTAAACGGTTTGCCAGTAGGTGAGCTGATCCAGGCCGCTGATTCACTGCTTCAAAAATGCCCAAATGAACGTGTGTCAAAAACAGAAGGTCGATCGAGACTGTCGAGACTGAAGGAAAGTGTGTCTTCGTGCCCTTAGAGAGCAGAATATAGAGCGACTAAAATGGACAGGACACCAAGTGGAATGCTTGGCCCAAAACGGGGTGCGAAGCCGCGGAAAAGGAGCGGTGCCCAGGTTGTGGAAACAGCAATGGCATTGAAAGCTGGCTCAGTTGGGGTTGCGGATGTAATTGCTGGTGAAGTCGCAGTGTTGAGAGTGAAGTATGGTAATGATGATGCAGTGGCACTTGGGGAGTATGGGCCACCAACGCTCTGTAGTGGGAAAGGCGCACTTTGAGTGGGCAAAGGGGCGCTTTCTGTTGGGTATGGAAATGCAGAGCCTCCAGACCCCAATACTAATTTTCCTCCTGCGAGATATTCCGCTTCTCTCCGACGAAGTGATTCGTGATTGGGAACGGGAGGGACACCGAATATAATTTGGTTGTTGGTCTTGATGCATTGAGATATAGTGTGATGAAGGGCAGACCCGAAATGTACCGTGTCGCACTGGGAGTAGATGCACTGATAGACCGACTGCAAAGTACATCAGCTTGCTATAAATGGTTCCACAGATGAGGAGGTTAACGTACATTTTGGTATCCAGGCTCACTGCAGAGGCAAGCAACATCGTCAACGCATTTGCTGACATATTTAGTATTCTCCCAACAGCTAATCGCACATCCTGCAAGCAATTAATTCAGAGTAATCTTTCTGTGCGGCAAGATATTACCTGGCGCCGGAGGGTCGACCTGTCCTACTGTGCTTGAAATCACTACCAAGGAGCAGAAGACGCCGAGTGACCTCATTTCCAAACTTTTTCAAACCAAAGATCAACCTATCCAGGAAAACAAAACTCTAGCTTCGCGATGGCTCGAAGTTGGGTGAAAGCGAACGGCTGAGGATCGGGAGGCCAAGAAGTGTACGAGTCGGAGAGGGAGAGAGAGTTGCTAACGAATTCAAAAGACTTGAGCGATTGACAGGGATTATAGAGACAGAATGATTCGATTGAGGATTGTCCTCACAAGAGTGGCAATGTGCAATGAGCGACTGTTGGTGGAAGAAGGTTGGAGAGTGAGGAGCAAAGCGGAAATCTTTTCGTGCTTGCAGGAAGGGTTGAAGCCACGACCAGTAGCCATTGCAGCAAGGATTGAGTTTGACAAGAGATGAAAATGGCAAGCCGGCGACCTGGTAAATCTGATCCTTGCTCAATTCCAAACCTGGGCCGCCGCTGCCATACTGAGTAACGCAACCGGCTCCTGCCATAAACAAATGACACTTACAAATTTAGGAAGAGGCCTGCACCGCAGCATCTGATCATACACGTCCAAGTAGAACGGTATCAGCCAAGATATCAGCAGATCTAGTGTCTAGTTTTCACAATCAGACTGAGCCTTCTTGTTTTGGTTGGTTTTGGTGATAGGTACTCATAGCTGCTCTTCTGGGTATCATGTAAACATCATTCTTAGAAAAACAAGAGCTGTATGCCATCTTTCGCAGCGGCATATCTCTCTTTGAACTCGGCTTGTCCAAGCCAAAGTATCAGCGGTACTTGAGTTTCCTTCATCTCTAAGATTCCCCGCTTCTTCACATCTATGTGTGAAGCGTCAATTATGATTCTCTCCAATCGATCAACTGCCAATGCCCCTAAAGAATGATTAGATATATTCCTCCCAAATCGGAGGGCCAACATACCGTCGTCCATCAAATCTTTCAGACGTGTCGGTGTCCCAACTGCAATTCCAGTTCTTGTGGACTTGAGGAAGTTGACCGAATCTTGCAGCTTGATGTGTTTGGCGAACAATTTGGCGACGGTTGCGTCCTTTGTTTGGAAATTTCGCATTACCCTGAAGATATTATCAGAATTTATTGGCATCTTTGCGAGACTGGGATGTACCTCGCAATATCTGCCGCCCTCAAACCAGCAGCAGTAACTATGATTGTATGTGGCGAGCCATTCTTCTTCGACGCTGACCATAACTTTGTCGAGTTTCCTGCGAACTTCTCCAAGAAACCTGGTAAGTTATCGAGAGTCCTTGGTTGGTTCCATGACGTAGTATCTCCAATTGCTTTGGCTGCACATATATTAGCATAGAATCCTCTGGTTTTACAGATAGTGCACCTACCTGGAATGTATTTGTCCTCCAGCTCTATCGAGCTCAAGTCACTCTCGTATCTCCTCGTTCTTTGTGCGATATAATCTGCCAACAATTGACTATCCATATGGGAAAAGGCATTGTTGATTCCAGCCTCCAAATCTAATTCATCTTCCTCAACTACCTTGGTCTTCGGCTTCTTTTTTTTCTTCCCCGGAAGAGTTTCGCCGCTGGATCCTTTCGTCAAATTTCGCTTTCTCTTCTTGCTGGCGGGCGGAGAAGCTGGTTCAGGGCTGGCACTTGGCCGTTCTATAAGAGGATCTTGTAAGTTCTCGTTATCGGACATTGTAATGTTCAATAATTGAGGAAACATTACAATAATAGAGATGGAACATTCACAGAAGATTTTCCAAAGTTAAGTAGATTCTGCCTACACACCGCTTTCTTTTGGAGTTTAGTGCGGGGTGTTAGCGTAGCTCCACCAACGCGACGCGCCGCGCCTTCACTGATTTATTGACAAGGGTCGAAAAGTACACAACCTTCCAAGCTCCATGTTGATGAGACTCCATGCAAAAACGCAACGCAGCAAATGGAGGACTTGATAACTTGATGGACAACCCTCACCCGTGGTCAATCCGAACTACCGTAACCCCTATTGAGTAGCAGACATGGCTACACATCGATCGGGTGCTAATGCGCCAACCAATGCCTCTTCGACGCGACCTCCTCGAATCACTCCTCGGAATTCTGATTCAGACGAAGCGCTTGTTGCTGCCACAGCAAAGGAAACACCGTATGGCACTTTGCGCCAGCTTGCCAATATCCCAAGACCAACAACCCCTTTACGTCGAGCTTCTAGCACAGGGCCCCCTTCACAACGATCGACTCGGCGAACTCCTGCTGGCCAAGCAAGAACCCCTGGCGCTGCACAAAGGACATATGGATCTGCAAAAAGGGCGGTCGCCGTCACACCGCATGGCAGAGCTGCTCAGCAGGCGTTGGAAGCAAGAAGAGCTGGATTCACACCCGGCAAGGATAGGAGGAGAAGCGGAAGACAGCAACGGGAAACACCTAGAGATACACTCAGATTACTCAGTCGAGTTCTGGCACCGAAGTCCCAACTGATTGTCCCCACTCCTGAAGGACCCAAGCCCACGAATGTGAATTTTCGTTTACCAGAAGACGAATTGGATGATGCCCCTCTTGAGCGTCCTCGCTTGTCACTACCCATCGGCGACGATGATGACGATGATGACAGTCTGTTATTGCCCCCTCAATCGGCAGGCTTAGAGGATGAGAATCTCACAGTGCAATCCGTTGAGTTTGGTCGCAGAGCTATAAGTGAGCAGCCGCTCAATCGATTCTCGAGGGGTAGCTTTGGTAGTGTTCGGTTGAGCGACCAATTTGGGGATTTGAACGATTCGAGATTTGGTGGGGATGTCTATGACTCCAGCGTTATGGATGGGCAAGCCTTTGAGGATGAAGATGCTCCAGGTGATATATCTGGGTTGCCAGCGTGAGTTTTGCTGCATGAACTATTCCCAAATCCTATTGCTGACAACATTAGTGATAACACAGAAACTTTGAGAGATCTGGGCCTTGACCGGGGACGCATATCTTTAGCTTCAGGCCGCACCAGCGATATTCGACCGACTGGAGCTCCAGGAGATGATACCGAGACTTTTGTATTTACAGTCCCCCCAAGAGATGTATCCGAAATGTTCGACGAGGACCAGCCAGAGGATTCCTTGACAAGGGCCGAGGATGAGGTCTTGTATGAAGCTCCCGATCAAGATGTTTTGGAAGGAATGGAGGAGGTGGATGATGATGAAATAGACAATATTAGTGTGCAGGAACCCGATGCAACGAGCAGCCTTGAAGCCGCGTATCCGGAGACAAGCCTGCTAGATACCACGCTACATGAAAGCGATATGAGAAGTGCTGTAAAGCCCAAGACTGCCAGAAAGAAGACGATGAAACTATCCAAGCATGGAATTGAGTATCCCTCCCTCCCAGCGGGTGTTGTCAAGAAGCTAGCAACATCTTATGCACGAATGGCTGGTAATAGCAAAGCGAAGATCAGCAAAGATACATTGGATGCTATCATGCAGGCCTCGGATTGGTTCTTCGAGCAGGTGAGTGAAGACTTAGGCGCATACGCAAAGCACGCAGGTCGGAAGACGATTGATGAGAGTGATATTGTTACACTTATGGGGAGGTTAGTAATTCCATCCCCGTCACTCTACATTCGCGTCATCTAATTTGTACATACAGGCAACGCCAGACCAATGCCGCTACAACACCATTTTCTCTTGCTCAAAAGCATCTTCCTCGAGAATTACTTCAAGATTTGCGAATGGTTCCTCCGTCGAAGCTTAGGAAAGGGAAGCAATTACAAAGGGTAGAGGAAGAACCTGAGGAGTAGAGCAGGGCCGCACTGGGCTGGATCATCCACAGGCGCGCGGATCATTGCTATTTGGACGGATAATTGGTAGGGTTTGACGAGTCGATGACTTATGACCATTCTTTGTTTTGGCGTACTCGGCGAGCTATATCGGCAGGAGGCTTTTTGACGACCATCCACAACATTACGGATGTAGCTGCTGCGAGGGCATACCTGTTTAACTTGTAAGCATAGAGCGTGATTTGCACACAAACTAAATCACAAGAGAACTATGATTGCGTCTTGACTTACCAAGTGAAGATATACTGAGCATGGTTATTCCTGAGATTAACCTCTGCAGGTCTCCCGATGGGAATTCCCCTTGCCTCTCTATCCCAAGCCGTTAAAAGATCAGGTTCTGCATTTGCCTCGTCAGTAGAATCTTTATTTAGCAGCTCTCAAGACAAACCCATAGTTTCCTCAACCCACACTGGCTGACTACCTGTCAACTGTGCCATCTGTGCAACATCCGGGAAGTAGAACTCCTTGGTATTTGGGCTGTTTTCTGGCGTGAACATATTCTTCTTCCACGCTTCCCGTAACAGCCCCTCAACCGTAATCTCCCCTCGTGGAAGTCCATCCGGTCTATCCTGCTGCCTCTTATGCTTCTTGTCAATCCATCCTCTATTAACAAGCACAGTCGTGCCATCTCCATCCCGCTCTAATGGTGTAACAACTAAGTATCCATCGTGGCCGTCGTGCAATCGAGGCCCTATAAGCATCTCTTGGTCATGCCTGAAATGCCCAGTAGCATATATCCTTCTATAATCGAACTCGTTGATCGCATTCGGGTCGATCTGGGGTGGTAAGGGGAGAGGGTCTCGGACCAGTCGGTCTTCGAACTTGGCTATTAATTTGGACTTCCAATCTAGGCGTTGTACCTGCCATGTTCCGAGGGCGAACGCTGTGATGGGAATGAGAGCTGGTTTGTAGTCAGCAAATGCCATCTATATTTCAATAAGTACCAAAGTACCTAGGACTATGAGGCCAGGTCCATGCCTCCTTCCTGCTCGAACTAAATTGGGTGGGTTGTCTACAATGGACATGAAATTTGGGTCATCGCCAGGTTCTTGTCGAAATCGTCGAGAGGTTCTTGATATTTGTCGGCATGCGGGGCACTTGAAGACCGAAGGCGTCCATGCTTTTCCTGGAAAGTGCTTTGCGGGAGAAGTTCCTTGCACTTGGCGCAAGAAAGACCGCGAGATATTCATGGTGAGCGTGGCTATTTCACAGTTTGTTCTGAACAATAGCTGATCTATGAAGCTCAAGTCGGCAAAACTTCGGCCCGCTCCGAAGACAACATGTGCATTTCCATCACATCCACTCCGTGACTTCTTCTGAACTCAAAACAACTTGACATTCATCCATCCAAGATGTTTCATGACGGCGATCTACAGAGTGGTATCAGTAAAGCGGTGCAGGATTCTAAGCTGGTCGCATGTTTTGTAACTGGTGCGTGGCCTCCTTTAGCCTGGTGCTTCCCTGCTCCGAACTAACAGTTTGTAGATGATGGCGAGGAGAGCAATATGTGGGAAAACGAGTTTCTTCAGGAGCCAAGTGTAAGTTATTTGTGTTGAAACACAGCTGAATAATATAAATTTAACGTTCCTTAGTTAAAAGCGCCATTATCAGAACAGACCATACTCCTTCGCCTGAAGGCTGGTTCTCAAGAGGCGGAGTATCTTGCAGCCATTTTCCCTTTACCTAAGACCCCAACACTTGTACTTATCAAGTAAGTGAATTGTAGCTGTCCTACGCTTTAAAACTTCGCTTCTGCAGCACTTCTTTCAAGCCATTTTAGTTCAAAATTTATATTCTGTCAGGAGTGCTAATTATGGGTCTAGGAATGGAGACCTCAAAGAGTATTTGGCTGCAGGACTTACCAAAGAAGAGTTTCTGCGACGTGTGGGAGTTGTCCTAGGATCACCCGTTATTAATTCCCCTGCAACCCAAGATTCACAACCACCAGTGTCCACGACTACTACAAGCACTGCTGCTGTACCTCTGGCAGCTAGCGAACAAACTTCATTAGAAACGCAACCAATTGCTGCTCCAAGCAGTATACAGTCCACTGATACTTCCTCTTCGTCAAGAACGCAGCAGTCATCATCGGATCTCTTAGCTGAAAGAATGGCACGTCTTGTGAAGCAGAAGAAGGAGAAGGACCAAGAGAAACAGAAAGAGTCAAAAGACAAGGGTAAAACCCCGGCAGAAACCTCACAAAAACCAACCCCTCCTGCTAGTTCTGTACCGACGGCAGATATGAAGTATGCTCAGATGCAGAAGAAGCGGCAGCAAGAAGAAAAGGACGAACGAGCTCGTATTCTCAAGCGTGTGGAGGATGACAAGGCCCAGAGGAGACAAGACGCCGCTGAGCGAAGAGCGAAAGCCAAGGCAAATGCTTCTCCTGAAAATGAAACCACAGGACAATCCCCCCACCGCAGCAACCACCCGGCAACGCAATCCACCGAATGCGCCGTACAAGTCCGTTTGTTTGATGGATCAACAATTAGATCTCGATTTCCCTCCCAAGGCAACCTCCGTGCCAATGTGAGGCCTTGGATTGACGAGAAGCAGGAGGGTGGCATTCCTTACGGGTTCAAACAAGTCTTGACCCCGCTTCCAAATAAGAACATCTCAATTTCTGAGGAGGAGGAGAGTCTCCAGGAACTAGGATTGACTCCCAGTGCCACATTAATACTAATGCCTATCAAGGACTATGCCTCAGCCTATGAAGGTGGCGGAGCTACTGGGCTTGTGTATAAAGGTGCGGCTGCAGGTTACAACCTCGTTTCCTCTGGCGTCGGGATGGTCACAGGTGTCCTGGGTAGCTTGCTCGGCGGTGGAGCAACACCCCCAGCTCAAGACGCACAAGAGACCCCAGCAGCTACTGCAACTCCATCGTCCTCTATCAATGTTAGAACTTTGAGGGATCAGCAAAGACCTGACGATCAACAATTCTACAACGGCAATGCTGTGAGTTGAAACCGCCTCAATTGGAAACTCGTGTACTGACGTGACAGCTCAACTTTGAACCGAGGCGAGATGAGGATGACAAAAAGGAGGACTAAGCTGTCATCTGAAAGCGGTTGCTCCGTTGTGGTGAGTTTGGACCGTTTATGGGCTACGAGAGGATCACTAGCTATTGTTTTGGGGACTGAGGATATTAACGGGCTACCTTGGAGGTATGATCCCAAGCATTACGGCGGGAAATCAGTGTAATTTTAGCAAGATTGGGCACCATCATCAGCTCGGGGAGGTTATCCATCCGTATTAGAAAGGCCTAGCTGTGAAATGCGCTCTTTCCCTACAGTAAACGTTGTCGTGCTTTCAAATGTATTGTAGTTTGCGTATTTACATCCACGAGCATGCTTTTGATATGACCTATCTCCATCGAAGGATAAACTCTGGCAAGTACATATCACATATGGCCGTGGCGTAGTCTCCTACTCATTCCATCCATCTTCGAGGCCCGGACGCAACATACGGTCACGGTAAAGACACACCGGTATCGAACCAGTTCTAAAATATCAGAACAGATAACAATCAATTCTCCTGTCCAGAAGGAAACCCACTGTTGATCGAGTTCTATTGTCCGCAATATAAAGTCATTCGAAAGGAGACTCGTGCAAATCGATTTGCTCTGGATCTCCCACCAATAGATTGTAGAACGAAGGGATGTTAGGATGGTCCACACCCGAGCTGATAACACTGTTTATATCAGTGAGACTCTGCTTCTCCTTTCCATTGGAGTTCGGATTGTCAATACTCCAGGGTTCTTCGAGTAGCAAGCGGGATATATCCATCTCACCCATACTATTAGCAAATGGAGCGGTCATCGACCCTCCCCAGTCAAAAGACTGAGAAAAGGGCAGCCCTTCGGGAGCTTCTACAGCAGGCGGGTCGGAAAAGGTGCCGAAGGTGTCTTTGAAGCCAAACAGAGAAGTCTGAGGTTGTGAAGGGACGGCTTTCGATGTTTCCCCTTTCGAGGTCTCATTTTCGGACGAGATGATTTCTCGAATTCGCAAACCCTCCCGACTGGAGAAAGATTGGAGTGTTGATCCTTGAGTTGACGCTATCACCGCGCGTTCCTTCCCAGATCCGTCCTTTCCGTTTTCGTTTGAAGCTTGCCCAGACCGCAAAGGGGGTAAGGAAGGTTGTGAGCCAGAGGCGACTGATTTCCCATTCGAATTATCCTTGGGTTTTGTTGTTGACTGGGACGGTGACGATGAACGACTCCTCTGAGTACCGACGTTCTTCTCGGCTCTCGGTGTCGATTGAGAAGTTGACTGAGATATCGACGACGGTTGACTACTTTGAGCGCCAACGTTTTCCTTGTTGGAAGTGTCGCCTTTATCTTCAGCGCGGAACTTTTCCGGATACTTGTTTCTAAACCGATCTCTGAGGTCAGTAGGCTGCCGGCTTTGGAGGCGGAATCTGGGATCCCTTTGTATTTTTGTCCATGCCGGGCCATGTAAATTATATCCTTCGAGTATCTCATAATCCTCATCTTCAGTAAAAGGCCTCCTCTCCCGCCGTCGTGACTTGCGGAATGGTCCTGCAATGCCCAACTGAGCGAGATCTTCCATCTTCTTTCGGTGTGCGCGGCTCTTCCGGGAATTGCTAGAACTCCCACTCACGGCGTTTGAATGCTTCGGCGTCTCCCCATCGACGATGAGAATATTCTCTGACATCAAACTTGACTTCGACTTCCCTTGCAGAGTAGCTTTTTCGATTATTGGTTGTGGAGGGCCTTTGCCATTAAAGTTATTTTCGCGCAATTCAGCAGGACAGCACGTTCGAAAGCGGTCTTTTAAATCAGCCCCAGATCGCTCATTAAAAGAGAATGCAGCGTCCTCCAGAATATCAGTCCAATTGCCTACCCCGTGTTTGTATACACCCAATAATAGATTATTTGTCTCTTCATCCGTCCACTTCTTCCTTACTCGAACATCCTTTCTCTTCTTGCTTTCCTTGACCGCCGGTTGCTTCCTTTTCTCGATGTCCTTTGGTGACGCGCTTTTCGACGATTCTTTCACTTCTTTGACACTCGTAGGCACAGTGTTCAAGCTATTTCGCCCATGACTGTCGTGAAAAGAGCTTGACGCTATCGGTGGAAACAGAGCTGCTTGGGGTGGAGGTTCGAAGAGACCGATAATGATTGGCGGCACAACCTGTTTGGCAGCTTTGTGCTTCTTCGGCGGTTGAGGCAGTTGGACAAAGTCATCTTTGTTGTTCTCAGCTATGAGTCGCTTTTTGGAGGCTGCCCTAACCGTGCCACCAGTATCATCGTCCAATATCTTCCGTAATGATTGGGGTGAGGAATTGCCCAAAGCTCGGTCGACAGGAGCCTTTTTTGACTGCTGCTTTGCCTCGTTGTGCCCCTTTCCTTCATCTTCGGTCGGAGGCTTTAAATTTGGAGCGTGCTGCTGACCCAGAGGGGCGTTTGAGGTATGCGTCGCCTTGCCATTGCAGGCGTTTTCGTCCGGTTCGAGGAGCAGCGGCCGCCCATCTGCAGTGAAGATGCTTGTACGCTGCAGCGGAGGCAGTTCTAGAGAAGGGGACGCTGGCTTCGTATGGGCATTAGTATTTGCATATGTTTCGGAAGGTTCATCGTTGAGCAAAGCGATCAAGCGCGGCTCGATGGTCGTGGACATGTTATGTTGGGAAGACAGAAGCAACCATGGCTGCCAGATAATCCTGCATCCAGGTTCGTCTTGGGCAAATCTATGGCCGAGTGCTTTTTGGATCTGCGAACAGGTGAATGGTTTCCTCTGTGTCGTGTTACATGAGAGTTTGCTGTATCTGGCTGCGGAGATATGTCGTTAATATTCGGACAGTGCTCACTGAACAATTGGGAGGGTGTGTTGATCAAAACAACTTCACGTACAGCTCCAAAACTTAACTTCAAAACATCATAATTGAGCTTGACCTGCATTTCTGTTCGTCTGGTCTCTTTACTAAAAGACCCCTTATCTTTTTTCTCTGTTTCAGCAAATACTCGGATCCAAGTTTCACAACGATGACCTCTGTATTTCCCCCAATCCCGAGGTTAATCTTTACAGTACTCGAGCCCCTCTCGCTGTAAGTCACAACTTCAAGTAAAAGGATGCATCTAATGGCTTGACAGGGTTGCTGGCGCCATTGCACCCTTTATTTCTCCAGAATGGTTTATCGCTGAACAGACTCCCCAGCCTTCCCTTCAGCCTGTGTCAGCCAATGCCAAGGTCGTGGCGTACCAGTGAGCACCACCCCGTTTATTCCACTTGCCCTTCGCTGACGATTCAGGCTGGGCAATATATACCTCCTACTCGCTATGGTCGGTATTGCGGTTCTCTATAGCACAACTGAGCCCAAGGTGGTAAGAAATTATGTGATAGCTTTGTGGCTTGCAGATATTGGACATGTGGCGATAACCTGTTACGGCATGGAGCATGAGAAGTGTGTCGACTTTGCCAATTGGAATCCTATGACTTGGGGCAATATCGGTGCAACCGTAAGTACTCCGCACCCAAAAATTTTCCGGCTTATAGTCTTTCCCAGGTTGCTTTATTTTTATCTCGGACTGCGTACCTGCTGGGTCTTTTTGGGCCAGACCGCCAGACATCGCCCATCTCCAAGAAGCAGCAATAGGGAACGACCACCCATCTTGTAGCAAAGAGCCTAATCGAAGGTGTCAATTGGGGCTGTGTCTTGAACTGCCGTTTCTGTGTACTTTCATGGGACAATTTTCTGTATTTACTGTGCCCAAATTCCAATCAAGATTTTATGGATGAAAGATTGGCTGAGGGCAAGTGCCTATGATTTGACGCCACAATGAACGGGCTTCGCACCAGGCCGCTTCTATCGCTGCTTATTCTTGGAGGGCTGGAAACCCCGCCCGCTTATTGTCTGTACAGCAGCAGCATCCTTGGCACCCTATATCAGCTGGCTGCCCGTATTATTCTTCATGTGCGTCTATCTTGCTTTAATTATCTGCGATATGAAGTTCTTTACATATTTCATGACCTGTGGTTTATTTTGTGTTTTTTCGGCCTTGCGATGCCACAGCGCAATGTCAACTCAGGCCTCCGACGTGTCACAAGGAGCTAGTATTTCTAATTCGCGGGAGATTTTGACGAGTAGGCCGAAAATTGTTCTCGGTGCTGTTGAATTGAAAAGACAACAGTCTTCAACCATCCTAACCAGCTCCAGCCGTGCAACATGTGGATACGTTAATGGCTCTAGCAGTTGGTCTTGTCCTTTCCAGCTGGATCGTACATCGTTAACGTGCTAGGTAATTCCATAACTTGCAAAGCGCCATCGGAAACTTGTATGGTGGACATAAACCACGGCATATTTGGTTGTTGCTCGATCTCATCCGCTTGTGCTCTGCCGACATCTTGCGTTCCTGCGTCGTCAATTTCGAGTTGTGACAGTGCATGTGTAGCTGCTCCATATGTCACCCGCTGGTGGGTTCTCTCCACATGGCGACAAAAGATTCTAACGCCACTGACACTCGTAGCGCGTTGGAATCTCCATACTGTAATCAATATGTTCTCGATACAGGGAATACCTCCGGGACAGCGTGGTATTGTGACGACGCACCGTCAACTCAAACCGTATTTTTGACAGCAAGTGATGGGACAAAACCTGTGGCTACTGTCTTTACAACCTCGATGGCCTTCCGGAGCAAAACTTCAGCGTCTCCTCTTTCAACTAGTGGACTTCTTACTGCAGCATCACCAACTAGCGGTACCTTGTCTGCAGAATTCCCTTTCTCTACCAACGCTCTTCCGACACCGAGCCCAGCTTCATCCTCAGAATCAGCCCCAGTTGGTGCCATTATTGGAGGAGTCTTAGGCGGAGTCTTTATTATAGGAGTACTGATTGCATGTTTTGTATTCTGCAGTCATACGAGGAATACAAGTGATCGGGCGCAGGTCGCTATCGCATACGGACCAGGTCATGCGAGCGAGTATTATGTCCAACCAGGAAAAGAGTTCTATTCTCTAAGTGACCAGCGCCAGCAGCCACGGAACTTATACCCGGCGCTGCAGAGTCGTCCGGTCTAACATATCCCACAATCATCGCAGATGAAGGAAATTAGTGGACGACCATTTTGAATTTCTCAAAAGCCTTATAGATAACGCGCTTGGTATTTTTGTGCACCTAGGTATGTTTCACCATGCATCTCTATTTAATGACTCATTTTCGAAGATGAACATTCGATTCCTGGCTAAATCATCCGCAGCAGGTCAGATCCTCGCAAAGCTCTCCGCACGTAATTTGACAAGCAGTCTTCTCACTCGACCTCTGTCGCACCGTAGACGAATCCCCACCTTCGCTGCCATCAACGCTTTCACTCGTAGCGTATTCGGGCTGCAAGGTAGCGCTGTGTATTCCATATGCATGAAGACATTCGCCCATCAGCTTAGCTTGATTCATAAAATCAGAGACTCCCTTCTCGGACGTGACCACATGAGCTGAAGCAATTGCTTTGTTTTGACTCAAGCGCCAGGCGTGGAGTTCGTGGACAGAGGAGATTCCTGGGATCTAATTGTGGCTGAGTACGCTATATAAAAACGGAAAAGACGTCTAGGCTACTTACTTTCTCGAGATCATGCTTGACATCTTCAAGGTTCACTCCAAGCGGGACGCTTTGGAGAAGAATCGACCCACTGTTCTTTACTACCCGGAATATCAGCATGGAAGACACCCGATTATCAGAAGAACTTACCCAAAGGTAATGATGAAAGCAAAATTAGAAACGAGATGCCCATGCTGACTCCTGGATCCGCGTAGAACCTTCCCTCGAACTTTGCCTTCCAGATCACGGTAGCTGCAATAATTACTCCTACATTGTTGATTGCTATCGCGAATACGAGAGTCAGCTTGAGTGCAACAGAGGAATTTCCATGGTAGCCCAAAGTTTCCGAGCCTCTTACCGTCTCCGATGACATGTATCAAGACTCCCATCATTCCAAGATCGTGATCATGACCGTGGCCATGGCCGCCTTTCTTGGAAGAGTCGACTTTGTGGCGATGGTTCTCGTGGGTTTGAACTTCCTAGAAAGACTGTTAATTGGAGCTTCTTAGTCTCGGACAGTATGATTTACTGCTGCGAGCTCAGAGAGCTGGATGGTATTCGTCCATTGACCTCCTCCTGCCTCGTTACTTCGGGGGGCGTCATGTTCTTGAAACGAAGTTAAGTAAAGTCATAATCGGCCAAGGAAGCTGGAATTACCATGAAGGAAGATTGCACTGATGATGTTCAGTGTGAGACCGACACACCCCATGATTAGAATCAACATTGGATTCTCCACCCCTTGAAACCATCAGCCATTATAAGAAGATCTAGATAGGGATTTTCCCACTCTGAAGAGAGACGAAGCGTTCAACTGATTGCAGGAAGATACTGACTCCCAGAGCCAGCAAGAATACACCATTGAAGAAAGCGCCAAGAAGCTGAGCTCTTTGCCAACCGAATGAAAGTCGCTTGGGAGAGGTTGGACGCTGTGAGATCTGTGAAAGTGAATACGAGGCTCAAAGCTAGAGTACTTCAATGTACATACTTTGAGAGCAGTCAATGCTACAACGAAACCTATCAAATCGTTCATCTATGACTGGTAAATAAATGTGCAATTGTATCTGAGTTCAGCGTAGTTGAACTCACGTAGTGGAATGCATCTGCAACAAGAGCGAGTGAATGCGTGTAGAATCCAACTTGAACGTCAGGTGAGCTACATAAATCGTGACAGATCGGAATCGGAATGTTGGACGATATAGCCTACCGGAGATCTCAGCTACGAAAAAGCAGAATGATATGCCTATAATGAGCATTAATCGCTGAGAGCGAGTGAGCGCATGGGTGACAGCCGCCATTGTTGAATATCGTCGAGTATTGGTGTTGTTGAGTCGAGTCGAATATCGGCTCTGGATGTGGTGTCTATAAGAGGGTGAGATGAGTACCGTGCCAAGGCGCTAGATTAGCGCTTCACAACTTGTTTTCAAGGAGTTTTCGTTGTGCGACGATGACACTTCAATTGCCGCGATTGTGTTATCACTGTTATGCGAAATATCGAGATTATGGTCGCTCACGGCTGCGTACTTTATGCGGCGAAAAGTTACAGTAGGGCAACAGTCTGGCGACGCATCGAAGCAACATTCAATTTATAGCAGCTTGGCGAAAGCTTTTTGTTCTTCAGTTGGCGTAAATTCCAGCTACCTCGCAATGAATTCACTTCTGCTTCTTCGATGTCATTCATACACTGTGAAGCACTAGGTGTACCAAAATGCCTGCCATGATCCCCAGGATCGACAGCCAGCTTGCCAAGCAGCCGGTGCCACGGGTCTTTTGCGCTAATGCGCCGGCTTGTTGGGGAGGAGGGGAGGCTCCACTAGTTCTATCAGTTACAGTACCGGAGGAGGGAACCCAAGATCGTAACAAAGCAAAAATTTTGTCACCTCTAGTCCTGATCCTGAGGAGATCATCTACATCGACATGCACAATTCTGACAATTCCGATGCCGTCCGAGAAAACGATAAGAAAAATAATAGAAGTTTAGCAAGGTGGTCTGACCGGTCTCAGGGGATGGGCCTGAGACCTCCATGGCTAGAAAACGCCTGCATCAAATTGCGGGATGACGGTGAAAACGGGCGAGAAACTCATTTTCTGCCTCATGACGTGTGAATGTGGTCCCATTTTATTTTATTTTATTCTACAGAATATTTGCGTGGGATGCTGGCCGCTTCATTGGCTTGGGGTAAAGCTACCACAATCCCGTTGGACCCCTCTTATGGGCGAGATCAAAGTGGATGCTGAAGACGATCCTTGAACCCTTGGACCCTTGTTTTTCAAACTGATATTGCCAAGACTGAAAGTTTCCCGTCCGCTGTCGAGATCTGATGTTATAAGTACCTGCTCAGTGCCCTTTCTGTTCTAGCGAATTTGCAGATGTATCTTCATACTTTCAAATCTCTTCCAAATATCCAATTCTTACTACTTCAACCAGCCTGAAGCCAGCCTGAAGCCAAGCATGCCCTCAAGAAACTTGTCCTTTTCCGCGTCGAATGACACTTCGGATCTTGTGACTCCAAGGGGCTTCAATAATCCTGAAGTTAACATATTCGACAAGGCTTTCAAAATCGGCGGAGTTGTAGATTCATGGGATGACTGGATACAATGGGAAGCTGGTGCTATGGACTTGGACTTCCCGTGTCAAGACCGCCAACAAAGTATAGCAAGTGATGCATCCTCAGTAGATAGATGGGCTGCCGGCAATGATTGCGCCTTCGAAGATGCACCTTTTGAACTTGATGAACTCTCTCAATCGCCACACGGCTCTGCGAGCACCCCACTGCTTACAAACTTCTGGGGTTCACAGAATCAACCAAGTGCTCAACGAAGATTTTCTTCGCTCACATTTGAGGAGGAGAAGAGACTAGAGAATATAGCGATGCCCTATCGAACACAGTCTCAAATCAAGGAATCTCCCGAGTCATTTTCCCCAAGGCTTGGGTCTCTGTCCAAACGACCAACTGCCTCTCCAGTACCGCTGAGCCGAACACGCAAGTCCAGAAAGCACAAGGAACCGGCCGAACGAGAAGCAACTACTGACGCCCTCCGACAATCAAGACAAAGAGGCCATAACGCCATCGAGAAACGATATCGCTCGAATCTCAATGACAGAATTGACTGTCTGCGCCTAGGCATACCCTCTCTCTCAAGGACGTCGAGTTCCGAGTCGAGATCAGGCGATGAGTGCGAGGATTCGGATGAGAATGGGAAGGACGCGCAGCCAAAATATGGGAAAGCAGCAATCCTGACACGAGCTTTGGATTACATCAAGCATTTGGAGAGCACTACTGAGCGGCTTAGTAATGAAGTTGACTTGTTGAAATGTCGCATGGGGAGTTCTGAGATCCGCACGGATGGTGCAAATTGGAAAGGCTTTGATACCTCGGATGAGAAACTGCAATTAAAGAGTGAAACTCTCAAGAGTATCCAAACAGGTATGCGTTCTTCCCTGCATACTTCTTCACTGGTATCAAGCTAACGCCCCCCGCAGACTTCCAACAAATCAGACCTAAGGCAATCTCGGCCTTGGGACGCAATTGTCGAAGGGACCCAAAGAGAACCAGCTCAATTGATTGACATCAGGTTACATGTCGAACACGTCGTGGGATATAATATTACAAATAATGAAAAGACAAATTCATACATTCCCATCTCGCATTTTGGTGCAGTGGCAACCGAATAACCTTCACTACATGAACCCATTGCCCCGTCCAGGATAGATTCCAGTTGATAGTCTCCGTCAATATCAATCTAAACTCTAGTCGTAAAGTCAAAAGCCTTTGCTCGAAGTAGAAATACCTAATCCACACGACGCGACGCAACCCCCCTAAATTTGCGGGGCCAAGAAAATCCTCATAATTACAACTATTAACCAGTCAACTAGAATAAGCTGCACAATAATGATATACCTGGTCAAGTGCGGAGCTAAATTTCCGGTCCACGAAGTGAAACATCAATAGCCGATCATCTGGGGAGCACGGCTCCAACATGGTTTAGTTGCTATGAATACCTATGGAAATAAAGCAGAATACATGATTAAAATAGGAAACTGTAAATATGAGCGAAATTATTCTATAAGTAACACTTTTTTAAAGAAAGATTGGTCATTTGCTAACATTAGCCTGTTGCCATTCCTCAAAATCCACCACGTCCGCGTCCCTCCCCTTCGTCTCGGGAATCAAGAACCAGGTACATATCGCTCCGAGGATGTTGCAAGCAAAGAATATCCAGAGCACATTTGCAAGCCCGATGACAGTTGCCCCAGACAAGTAATTGAACAGTAGAGCTGAGAGAATAGCTCCCACTTTCCCGGTAGCGGCTGAGAGGCCGTGGGCGAAGCCTCTAACACGGGTGGGGAAGACTTCTGCGGGAATGATGAAAGTTGTTGCATTGGGGCCGAAATTGAAGAAGAACTATATACACAGATAGGTAAGTGTTCGTGTCAAGATGTGAGAAGAGTTGATGCATACCTGTGCAATTGCAAAACAGATGAACTTTCCAGCGGTGCCTAAATGAGTGTATCCACCGGCTAGAATAGCAAACATTAAGCCAGCGACCAAGAACCCCTGGATTTGAATCCACTTGCGGCCCATCTTCTCGATGAGGAAGATTGTGAAGAAGTATCCGGGGACATAACCAGCTATGGCAATGATCAGGTTTCCAATGGCATTCCGCATCAAGACATCATAGTGAGTTTTTCCGGTGGAAAAGCCAATATCAGCAAGAAGGACAGACTGGTTGAGATTCGTACCGTAGAATGCAATATCAAGCAGAAACCAAGTGGACGTAGTTCCTAACAGTGTCTTGAGATGGCGCCATTCGCTGAAATACACGAAGAAGGCATCAAGCTTGGCTTTGCGAGACTTGGGTTCTGCAAGTATCTCCAGATCTATAGCATCATCTGGGGTGGCGGGCAATGTCTTTTTGCTTGTGCGAAGACTAGAAGTGGATGGGTCGACATGATTTTCTGGCTTGATCTTTGCACCTGCGGGTGTGTGTAGCACACTCGAACCAGACGAGGCAGGCGTATTCAAGGCTTGAGACTCCATGAATTTCTTACCTTCTGGCATGAAAAGACGGGGCAAAAGCGTTGCAAATGCCGGGACAAGAGCAACTCCCATTTGAATCCTCCAGATGGCGTCGAGCTGATTGTATTTTCCTTCATCGTGAATGGCCTTTCTGAAGCAGCCGAGGACAATTATTGTGATTATGGAGCCAGCAAGTGTTCCCTAGCGGTCAAAATTAACCAAAAGCTCTCGGTGAGCCACACGGAGGAGAAGGCTTACCCATCCTTGATTTGAAAAGATCCACGCCAGCATTTTCCCACGAGTGTGGAGATGAGATCGCTCAGAAACGATGCTTGCAGACATTGGGTAATCACCTCCAATGCCCACGCCCATAAGAAATCGAAAAGCAAAGATCCAGATCATCTTCAAAGTTGGTGTTGGGATGCTGTTTGGAAGGCTTATCACAAGAATCGTCCCTATGATACAGATGATGAGCTCCTTGCCGTAGACAAATTTTCTGCCAAATGCATCACCAAGAAAGCCAAAGCTCAGTTGGCCAACAACGTTACCAATATTCGATGCCGCATTGACAAGGCCTCGAAGAAGAGGAGGGTAGTGACCATTCCAGTATCTGGCAACCTAATCAATATACGCCTTTCAAGAAACACCACGATGACGTACTCATAGGTCCAGATTGGTGTCATGAGATTTATGATAAACAAGTCATAAGAATCAAGGAAGAATCCCACGCTACCCGAAATCAGTTTCCATAGATATTGGAGACGCGGATTTTGGACATTCTTACCCACAAATGGCGTAGAGCTTCAGGTCTCCTTTGGACATGAGATGTACCTTTCTTCCTACGTTCTTCTCGAGGGCTCGCTTCTCATATTCGATCTGCATGGCAATTAGCGAATATATCAAGATGGCTGAAATATCATACCAAAGACATTGGATTTCCATCCGAGTCGGTCCTGGAGTATCCTTCATCTTCCCACTTCATGTTTACAGAATGAGAAGTTTTAAAAGTGGATGTGTATGAAAGAGAGCTGATTCTACTGTGGATAGAATTGGAGTTGTTTGACTGTTCAGTTTTATGTTTTGATAGGCTCACTTTGAAAAGCAATGAAGATGTGATTTGACCCACTTGGATTCGCACATCCTTGTGCTTTAAATACCAACTGTACTGGTTGTACAGTACTATTGAAATCTTCATCCATTTGCTTTACTTTTGATCGTGGCAATCCACTTGGATGGCATCGCTGAAGAACGTGTTGAATGGACTGGAGCTCAATCGTGAGGGAAAGGGGTTCTTTTAACGCGACCGGCCCGAAGAATTGGGACTTCTTCAGCATCAGACCACGAGGCTTGAAGATCACGGAAAGTGGAGGTACTGCTCCTAGAAGATACCTTGGTATTGAGTATCGAATGTTGCCGTGGAGGGAAGGAGACTTGGGGGATGAAGAAATAACATGCCACGAAAGAAAACAGCTGAGCTCGACCGCGGATTGGTCTCAGCCTCTTCAGAGTGACGGACCAGACCAAACACATGCTTGCTCTTGGGGTACTTGTTCAAGATGAGAGACCTACTGATATGTTTACTAGGTACAGAATGAGCAATGAACCTTGAGAATTGGAACCTTGCAGAGTTGTTGTGCACTTTAAGTTTTGGCGACGTTCAAAACCTCTAGCGAGTGGTGGCCTGAAATCTGCGTCTGCCCCTGCTACAGCTACTGTAGCGCCTACGCCGAGCGTCCGAAGCCGACATTGCGCTAAGATCTCACTCACCGTCTAAACCTCCCGTCTCTACATACGGTATCTCCAAGATGCCTTTCGACTCCATCTCGCAGATAGCATTCGACGCTCTCACTTCCCGCGAGAAATGGATAACAGTCATTTCGAGAACGGAGAAACAGCTTCCCAACGAGGCCATCCCCGGGCCACGTCTAACTGCCAGGGGTGTTATCAACGCAAGACAAAATGCGACAGGCGCCTGGCTGGATGCTCCCATTGCGCTAAACTGAGTACATCTTGCACGTACCAGAGCCACAAAAGCAAGGCCTCACAAAGAAGAGGTCCTTATAATAAAGACTTGCTGAGGAAAAACGTGGAGCTCGAGCAGAAAGTTACCACACTAGAGGCGACAGTCCAAACTCTGCGCAGGCAAGTGCAGGAAGGGAGCATATCTGTCGAATCTCAGGGGCAGGAGCAGATTTCGCGTAGCCCTCCATCTATACAAAGCAGACCGCCGTCCCGGGAGCATGCCATCGACAGTTCGTCAAACCGAGATAGCGCAGCAAGCGACTCAGTGGATGGTTTAACCCTTTCATGTATTTCCTGGGACAATTTTGTCACTAAGGTCTGTCGTTGGAACAATTTGATTTAGATGCATTGTGAATCGCTAATGATCGAGCTATATAGTTTTCACACAACAAGGATGACTTTGAGCCCGGGCAAGACCGTGATCGTCAGGTTACCTCAACGTTTTCAATCTCTGATACAGCATACCGTTCAAAGCTCCATCCCAATGCGCAGAAGCTCCTCGAGTATTGGACCATATTCAAGGAGAGGATAAATCCCCTTCTAAAGCTTGTGCATGTCCAAGCTGCTGAAAATTGCCTGTTCGATGGCAAAAGATCCTCAGATGAGTTCAACATTTGTAGCGACGCTTTGAGGTTTAGCATCTACCATGCAGCTCTCACCGTAGCAAAGGAACTTGGGCCAAACCTGGAAAGTAGAGAGAGCGAGTTGCGTAAGTACAGTGGCGCCATCAAGCTGATACTTGAGGAGCCTGATGTGCTTGCCTCATCTGACCTCCTCGCCTTACAAGCACTCACTATCTACCTATACCACAACCAGACGGATGACGAGCACACAAGATACGTTTTGATTGGGAAAGCGTTGCGAATGGCCCAGTCCCTCGGGCTGCATCGAGACGGAATAATTCTTCAAAAATCTCCCTTTGAGACTGAAATGAGACGCCGACTTTGGTGGAATATACACAGACTTGAAAGATGGCTTGCTGAGAACTACCTTGCCCATCCATTCTGTGTGGAGCCACAATTCGATACTCTTCTCCCATCAAATATTAATGATTGCGATATATCAACCGTAGATGGAGAATTTCCAAAGCCTAGGGATGGATTGACGGAAATGTCATTCTGCCTTGTAGACTTCGAGCTGTCATCTTTGACTTTCAAGTTGTTGAAGCTGAGGCCCCCCATTGAATCAGACCAGCAGGGTCAAAAGTCTCGTTTGATACAAGAGAGCCTGAAGAAATTGACCGACGAACATCTCAAATTTTGCGACCCTGCGAATGACTTCGACTTCATGATCACCGCTTATGCTAAGCTTAGCCTGGTATGTGTCTTCTCCTTGAATAATTGAGATCGTTGTTTATGCCTGTTGCTGTAACCATTCCCAAGGAATGTCTCTCTTCGTATATCATAACAGAGGTATGTATGACTTGACTGACATGAAACTTACAGAGCCGTATCTGGCTGCTAGCACACCAACCATCGAAGTATTGTTTTGATCGAATATTCAAAGACCCAGACGTGAAGGCTGTTTCTAGCATAGGCGTCCAAGTTCGTACCCTGTTACCTTCAGCTCTCGAGGCTTTTGAATATGGCTCAGAGCTTCTATCAGAACCTCGAGTAAGCCAATGGTCTTGGATCTGGGATTTGCCGAACTACATTCTTGTACATTTGCATTTCTATCTATTAGAGGAGATATGCCTCCGGCCTTGCCATCCATTGGCTCTGCGCACTTGGAACTGTCTTAATGGCCGTAACTCCAAACACTATTCCAAGTATATTGCCAAAACCCCGCCCGATTCCCTTTTTGGCATGTTCGGCATACTTTATTCGGCGGCCAAACGTCTTAGAGCTCGAGAAGCAAACCCCAGCACAGATCTCGGCCAATCTCTTCGAAAGCCTCAGAACACGTTCCCAAGATTCGATGCGACCGATTCTAGTAACTTAGCACCGGCAGCTTGGACAGGATTAATTGAGGCCGTCTCGCAAACCACCCTGCCGGCCAATCCCGTAGCAATGCAATCTGTCGATCATATAGATACACAGGGTTACTCTATGATCAAAGGCTTCAATGGCTCTTTACTAGACTCGACTGTCACGAGCCACCCAGAAGCAACTCCTTCACCGAGTCAAGGGAGCCTGCAATTGGGCGGGATGTCCACAGACTCGGGACCGTTGGGATTCTTGTCGCCAAGTATCTCCAGCCAAGAGTTAGCCTGGTTTCAATTCCGAGATGAAAACATGGGAGTTGAGGAGTATACTGATGGCATGTGGGAGGCTCTGTTAACCGATCTTCCGACAATGGTGTGAGCGTCCCGGAACAAGGGCCAGGCAACCATGCGAAAGGTACTGTACACGGAGCAATCGCAAATCTTCCAAGTACTTGACATCGTTGAAGGGTCTACACTAGGCGGCCCGTGAATGGCTGGTCCCTCACTCTCGAAGCAATTGAAGCAACCGTGTCTAGAGGCATATTTTGCTATTTTCCAAAGGACGCACCACGTTCATTCAGTACCAGTACCGCTTCAGTAAGCTTTCTTCCTCACCACTCCACCTTCCATACGCGGCTATCAACTTCATAAATGGCAGTCCAATCGAGCCCATCCAACCTGGAAAGAACATATCGCTCATGTTGGTAATCAAACACAAATGCAAGAGGCTCTTCGGCATGCCCACCTCATTACACAAGCCGTCATTCGCCAATCCATAAATAATATACAACCCTCTCTCAAACCCCTCGTGAGCAGGCCTCGCCTCCCCAACAAAGGAACAGTCCTCCGTCATCGACGGATTGAAGAAGCGGTGATAAGTACCCATGGGGACCTCGGCCGACTCGCCTGGGGTCATATTAAGCGTTCGAGACCCGACAACAACACCTAGAATGCCCTGGGTGGGAGAAAAGTACTCGGAATATGAACGATGGTAATGCATTGGGGTGCCGCCTTGAGGTTTCACTTGGACTCTGACACGTGTGTATTCGCCATTTGTTTCGGCACCGTATTTTTCGAAGAAGACTAAGTCTTTCACAATTTTGTTCGATAGTGTTCGTCGGCTTTCATCTCGTACGCCAGGAGGTCCAACGGGATTGCTAGATGCCATGATTGTTGAGGGCGGCGACTAAGTCTTAGGTCCACCTTTCGAGCCGATGTCCAGAGAGATCAGTTGCAAGTGTTGGAAGTAGATCGGATTATTGGTTCTCTTTGAGAACGAACACTGTGGAAGTGGAGTTGACAGAGCATTGCGGAATATAAATACTACCATTCCAGCATTGATGTACATATTGCTCCGCCGCACACTTAGGCGGCGTCAGCGTTGACCGGGGCCGAATTGCGGGAAGCCCAAGCGTCGGCGCCGAAATTCAGACCCGGAATGAGCCATGCACCAAACGAAGCATGCGAGCAGCAGTATCAAATTAGTCAATTCAAAGCCTGCTAACGTCGCGTCAGCTAATCGCAAGCTAAAATGTTTATGCCATCGTCAGCTCTCGGCCAGAAAAATGGGCCGTCAATCCTGCGCAAGCATAGTGAAGTTGAAAGTCTTTTATATTTATATGGCTTTCATCTCCCCCATTCTCACACGAGGATAACCAAAGCTTTCTCTTTCATATCAGAACATTCATCTCGTTTCAATTTCACTTCTGTCAAAGCCCATATCAACTTCCGAAATTCAAATATGACTTCCCGCGTAGCTTTTCTCGGCCTCGGAGGCATGGGCTCGGTATTAATTCTCTTGCATATCAATTAGATCGTCCCTACCGCTAACTGTTCTTAGGGTATGGCCAAGAACCTCAGTCTAAAAGGCAACCTGGACTCACCAATCATCGTCTGGAATCGAACTGTCGCCAAAGCGCAGAAGCTGCGAGAGCGGCCTGTTGACTGTAGGATTGCAGAGTCAGTGGCGGACGCTGTTTCAAACTCAGACATTGTATTCTCTTGCCTTGCCAATGATGAAGCTACCATTGCGGTTTTCGAAGAGGCGTTCAAAGTTGATGTGACGGGCAAACTTTTTGTCAGTTGTGAGACTATCACGCCCGAATTGAGCGAGAAGCTGGCCGGTATTGCGGCAAATAAGGGAGCTGGGTTTGTGTCAATGCCTGGTAAATCCATTTAGGAAGTATTGTCGGGATTTCATTCGGTTCTGATTAATCTGTCTAGTATTCGGAGAGACTGGGCTTGCGGAGAAGGGACTTGTGGTCTGCGCCCCTGCGGGTGAACCAGAACATGTGAAGAGGGTCCTACCATATACCACTGGAGTGTAAGCATGTTCTCTGTATTTCGATTAGGCAGAACGATGACTGACTTTTGAACAGCATCGGCCGCGCTGTTATAGATCTAAGCGGAGAGCCGCTCCACAAAGCATCTCTCTTGAAACTCATCGGAAATGTCTTCATAATTGCGATGATTGAAACCACCGCAGAAGGGCATGTTTTGGCAGAAAAGACTGGGTTGGGCCATGGACCACTTCAGAAAATGATCCAAGCAATCTTTCCCGCTCCTTGCGCATTCTACTCAGATAGGATGGTAACTGGAAAGTACTACAAAGAGACTGTAAGTAACACACTTAATCCCACTTTGGAGTTCATATGTTGAACATCACACAGCCTTTTGCGGATAGCCAAATGGCGAGAAACCTCGGAGATACGGTTCTAGATCTGGCGAAAAATCATTCGGTTTCGGTCAAAGGGTATGAACTTGGTCAAGCCCATTTAGAAATGGTGAAGTCATATGAAGGAAAGAATAAAGACATAAGCGGTATGTATGGCGCTGTCAGACTTGAAAGTGGACTTCCGTACGAAAATTAGGGGTGAGATTTTCAATGAGAAGGGAACAGCATTGACACACTTTTGACGCAAAGCTTTAAAAGAAGTTCATCTGTGCTCCGAGAATGTATGATCTGTATATCAACAGTTCAAAGTCAAAAGCCTCTTGCTCACGTTTGACGGGCTCATCTATGTCTAAGAATGGACCTTTGAGACACTTCGAAGTGAGCTCCACTGCAGCGGATATGGCAAGTGCCCAACAGTGTTGAATGTTCCTCAGAGCCCAGAAGTCATAAAATAAATCTATTAAGACGCGATAGTTTACGTCAACTCGTAAATTTTATCAAGTGTTGGCTGCAACTTCGCGGCAAAGCGAACATGTGATGCCTCCACCAACAACGCGATTAGGCTTCCCCGGCTCTCTTAACAACACCACCCCACCCTCCTACTTCTTCATCCCAAATTCGATTTCAAAATCAACATCGCAATGCCCATAACCCTAGCCCCCATAACCGGCCCCGGCGGCGTAATCATCTGGGACGGCCACGCGATCGCGCTGCACGTCTTCTGGGTGTGGCAGTTCGCGATCTCATGTTTTTTGAACTTCTTTGGTTTTTTGACGATTCTATTTTCTGGAATGGGTCGAGGTCCAAAAGCTTACGAGTACGTCACCATTCAACTTTAGGCTGTTCTATCACTAACGTGATATCAAGGTGGTGTATCGTGGCGGCTGATTTTCTATTGACGATTGTGGTGTTGGCGGAGGTGTGCATATTTGCCAACGGCAGCCTTTCATCCAACCGCTTTTTGGTTATTGAGGTGTTGAAGATGTGTTATGTTGGCGTGCTATGTGCGTTGTTTGAGGGGTATATGGATTATCCATTTACGCAGGTGAGGGTGGTGGATTATGTGTTAACTGTGGCTATATCTGTGTAAGTCTAGAGTCTTTAACCTGGTTGAAAGTACGCTTGGTGGTTGAGGAGCTAACACTTGTATCAGGACGCCTTGGGTTGCCACTGCTATCTATGCCATCGTTGTGAGATGTATGCAGTGGAAGGAACGGCCCGATCGGCATCAAGATGCAGACGCTGGCGAGGAAGGGACGACTCATAGACCTGTTGACGAAGAGACACCCCTCTTGGGATCGGTTCCAGTGATAACAGAAGGGACAAGGTGGCGAGATATGGAGAATAGGGGAACAGAAAAACACCTGTACCATCCTTCGGCTGGGCCCTCCGATTAAGTTTATCAGTCTCAAAAATCAAGTTGCTTTGCAGAAGGATCACATAGTGCAAGTTTTTGCGTGATAGTCGATTGGCCTCTAGTACATCCCTGTAGATCTGTTTTGACAGCTATTTCCATGTTGCAAATTTATCTTTTTCATAGAGTAAATGGAACCACCCACGATCCAGCACAGCCCATCCACGAATTCTCATCTATGAAGTCGGGTAGCCCACATACCAACAAGAAATACCAAACGTTCCAATCCAATCTTCTACATCATATCCGTGTGTCAAGAAGAGGGAATATCTCACATTCTCAGGCTTCGAAGCCGCCTTAAAACATTTGCTGAATGGATCCAAGCACAACCTAAATTTCGAGCAACGAGGAGCTGCTCGAAGACTGAAATGAAGGGAATGAGGGCAAAAATAGAATAGCATCACCGGTGGACTCGAAGAAAGCGATGCCGATGCTTGGTGGGGTCCGTGTCGAAGTTTCGGAAGGTGTGTTGTTATGGAAATGAGAAAGCGTAACGGTCTCACGCTCGGCTACGGTGACGGGAGTCAATGGTTGAGACCGAACTGAGATTGGCACTATACAATGACAAGATTCCACATCTAGCCTTATCGAGGCATCTCCTGTTGTTTTCGCAAGAAAGTTGCCAGGGCACGCAAGATGTGTAAGGAGCCGAGGAAGGATGCTTCGGAGATATCTTGTACATAGAAAGTCGAGACTTGTGAATCCCCAAGGCCTTGTGAAAGCATGTACCTAGTTTGCGCATTAGCAGACGTCTAAAAGTGAGATCAAGGGATAGAACCCACAGGAGAGGCGTATAGAACGTTATTAGATGCTTGCTAACGGAAGGAAAATTCGACGCCAGCACTATCGCATTCGCCCTCCAGTTCCTCCATTGCCGCTTCGAACTCATTCCTTCCAACCACGAAACGTGTACCCCAAAAATACAAATACAGACTCGAGAGCAGTAGCACAAGTTCATGTTTTCTTCTCAAAAGCTCTTGCACTTGTCTTCTGATCTCAAAGGAGCAGGAAATGAGCGACAACTTTCTCAAAGATTTTGGTAGGAGGCTAAGCAGATCCGGAAATCCTTTTAACCTGTCGCCGGCATTGTTAATTTTCGGGCCAAGGAGAGCGTCTTCTTCGATCCAAATTGTGTGTAGTTTCTCAAATCCCACGAGAGATCCAATGGGGGGGAACGTATTAATTCAAGGGCCCCGGTACGATATACTGATTACTATCAATAACGAGCTCCTCTAGACATAGTTTGAGGTGAGAGATGGCTTGCCCGATCTTCTTGGGAACGAAGATGGAAACATCTGTGGTCTCTCTAGCTAATGTGTATTCGAATCTACGGAGGGTTGGCAAACTTCGAAGCAGACTGATCAAACTTTCTCCGTCGATTTCGTTTCCGTTGAGTGTCAAATTCTGGACACCAGATTCAAATTCCTTTTCGTCATCCCAATAATCATACTGCAATACCACCATGCGGAAACACGCTTTAGAGACAGACTTCAACGCCAGAAAAGGGATGACCTTGTCAATTGACATTTCGTTATCAGGATCTGGTAAAATACTATCCCCATGGTAGCCAATGGACACCGATGTGAGATGTTGCAAGCTTGACTCCCGACCCAGAGTCTGGTATTTTGCGGCTCTTTCAAGGACCTAGTCAGAGTACGTGGTGTCTCTCGTGCCGACAGATTCGAGTTTGATCCGCTGTAGATTTGGCAGAGACAGGAGCAGGACACGAAACGCAACATCCCATTGACCAGCCAGCAATGCATTGATCCATTTATGTAAACCGAGCGGCGAGGTAATTGCCTGTACGACCTTTAGGTACTGTGATATATTTGCCTCCGTGTGTATCGCCACAAGCTGGGGCACCTCTTCATTTTCATTTTCGCGATCGTTTCCAGTTCCCCGACCTCCCCGGCTCGGACCATAGTGATCGCCGCACGGGACATTCTCTTCAAACTCCGTGACCAGTAAGCCGAGATTCGAGTTTTCCGTGACGACCTTGAGGAGCAAATGGAGGGATTTGACGGTACAGCTATGCGGCAGACGGAAAATTCTGTAGAGGGTCGGAGTTGCCAGGGTATTAAGACGCCTGGAGCTCGCTGCAAGACTGTGAAGAGATCGTGTTCCCGCGAGGAAGTCGTCTCTCGCCCACTCGATTATCTCCAGCAAGAGTTCGTTGGATAAGTCGTTGAACGACATGGTGCCGCGAAATTCGGTCGTGATCGGGGGTGAATGGCAGACTTGTTCGTGTCGCGAGCTATGAGTCCAAGAGTCAGTACACGCTAGATGACAAGGTATTTGAAAAGATCCAAGCTAACCTTGAGGAATGAAGTCGACAGCTGGGGTGCTGCTCCTCCACACCGTTGATGATGTTGATTGTTGTTGTGGGAAGATGAACCGCAAGCGAAGAACCCAAGAATCGATGAAGCATCTGTACCCTTTCCGCACCGGTGAACATCTGAAAGTGAATCATTCCTGGTTGAGTTTTGGGTCAGGCTGAGTTTCAACCTCGCATTGACAATGGAGAGGTTTCACGCAGTCTCCGAAGGGAAGGAAGTAGCCAGTCTCTACATCTTTCCTCAACCAGACCTTTCATATCATCAAGAACAACTCTCAAGCTTTGCGTAGGGACCCCGAATTAGCTAACACATTGGTAGGAAAGGACGCGTATTGTCCGCTAGAAAGGAAATAGTGTTGGTGATGGTTTATCGTGCTAGGTTTACCCAAGATGGGGATGTGCTGGGGAGGTTGGTGAAAGTACTACTTCACATGAATGAAGTTTTTAGGGAGATGCAGGCTGTGAGGTAGTTCTTTGATACCCAAGAGGCGTTTCTCAATGAAGGGAAGCGCTCAGGAGAACTTGGGAGGAATCTGGAAGTCCTTAGCAACGGGCCTGCTTGGGGGGAGGAAAAGGAGACGCGGTTCAGAGGAGTGAGTGCTCGCCTGTACTTTCGGAGAGGCTTTTGAGAAGCTTTGCAGGAAATGATTAATTGTATCCGGAGTAGTCCTTTACCTTATCTCTTGGCATACAATGGCCTCCATTGTCAGTATGTTCACGTTCGTACTTCACTTCCCAGGCTGGAAACCACAGGCTTGGTAATTTTGTATGTTCATTCGGCTGTTGATTGTACCTAGCAAGAAGCTAGTAATCCACTACCTATCGCCTTCCGTATGTACACGCTCTCCTGCACGTATTACGAAGCCTTTTCTCGCTCGCATTTCGCAATGCAATCGGCTCATAAGCCGATATAACTCCCCACAATCCAAACTCAAGTCTTCGTTTGTGCAAGACCTTATAAATACAATTGGAATCGAAAATAAGACCCATGCGCTGTCAGCAAATATGTGGCAGACCAAACACCCTAACATGAATGGCCGCATGCTCATGCAACACCTCATCTATATGTCGAGGCTAATTACCCGTCATCATCTCGAGGGCATTTTCCTACCCTACCGCCGAAACGCCTCCGTCCGCCGAAACCTAGCGTGACGTTCAAATCCTGTATGTTGATGACCTCAAAGGAAATCATTAGAGTCGTATTCGTAAAGAAAAGAAATATCGAAAGAGTGTGAAGTTCATTCGTCCGGATTAGTAGCCCGTAAGATTGGGCCCTGTTGATGGACCCTTCTCGAGTAGTCGTGATCATCCCTGATGGTGTTCACGCTTTCCCGACTCTTATTCTGGCCAAGCTGATATACAGGTGCAAATGGATCTAATCGAGGATCCACTGGCATCAATCGACTTCTCCTCGATCCGGGTGGCCCATTCTCGTCAGGTTCCCAAGTCTCTACAACGTCCCGCCCATTGGTGCCCAAGACGTATCTAGAGTTCTCGCTCATTGTCCTAGAAGGAACGGGTCCACCAAGACCGGCACTGCTTCCCCTCCTGCTGATATCGTTGTATGCCTCGGCTTCCTTCTCTTGGCGGTGTTTCTTGATGCAGACGAAAACGATCCCGCTGATAATGGCGACCACAGCCACAAGGCCAATCGTAAGACCAACAGCACCTCCAGTCGACAAGCCACCACTATTAGACTTCGATACCGGGGCAATGTTCTGTGAATTCGGAGGAACTGTTGGCGTGATAGTAACAGTCCTTATTGATCCTGGGAGTGTTTCCAGAGAAACAGTCGGCGTTGGCGTCCAAGTCAGAGAGCTAGATGATGAGCTGGATGATGCACTGGACGGCGAAGCAGAGGACTGGAAAATTGTAGGTGTGATGGTTGTAGCAGGTGCTATTGCCGTTGAGGATGTAGGCTACGGACAGTTAGCACCATGATCGAGTAACCAATTCTATATGCCAGGAAGAAATCATAAGGTAGATAGCCAAGAAATCGAACCAAGGAAATTAAAGCAGCATACAGAGGAGCTCGGAGCTTGAGAGGAAGAAGCTTCGGCCGTCACAGTCACCGCATTTGGAGTCGCCGTTACAGTTACCTGCTATTACAAGAAGTCAAAACAATTGCCAGGAAAGGCAATAGGGATTAGAGTGGAGAATGATTCGCCGGCCAAGGAAGCAAGTGGTCCATGATGATGGGGGGTTCAAATCGTGGAGTACTAACCTGAACAGCAGTACTGCTTTGTCTTTCGGTCGATTCAGGTACCGCCGAAATCCCTCCTTTGGTACCAGCTGGGGCCTTCCCCAAAGCTACGTATCCATATAGTCCATTACCACCACATTTTTCGTCGGGATAACCAGGGCACGGAAGACTGCACCCACTGGTCATACTTCCAGGTACGTAATTCGAACACCAGCATCCGTCATCTTGAACAACTGCGAATGCATAACTCGGTTGGCAAAAGACCTGGCAGAGGCCATTGGATTGGTATATGCTGGAATCTGGGTGACGATTGATTAGTATTGCTTTTTTTTTGCCGGGGTGGCGGGAGTGGCTTACTCTTATTTGTGCTGGCTGTGTTGATGTTGGAACAGTATTCGGCACTGAGAGCAGACACCTGCTTGAGGCAGACGACCAGGCAAGTGGCAATCAGTGCCAGTCGAAAGCACCACCGCGAGGGCATGTTCTGTGTTGGCGATGAGGTGTTGGGCGGGCGGTTGACGGCGATGAGCTCGTGAAGAAAGGAAAACGAATGTCTCACTCCCAAACGGACAGTATTAGAGATCGACGGGAGCAGAGATGGTGTGGATGCAAACAGCAGTCGAGGTATCAATCAAGGCGGCCCATTGATTCATGAGCAGGGTGATTGTCATACAACAGTCACTGCCATGTCATGTCACTCTGGCTCTGGCGTTTGATGCAGGCTTGGGTGACTCGAAGAGCTGGTGCGTGGTGAAAAGTGGGAATAGTGACAGGAATACGAAAAATGGCGACGGCGAGGACGAGTCGTAGGAACTGGGCGCCGACGAACTCTGAGGATGTTTGATTGTACGTTGGAAAAGCTGGAAAAGCTGGAAAGAGTGGGATTGGGAGGGAGAGATGACCAGAGAGCGGATCGATGCTGTAAATATTCGGTTGGGGTTCGCTGACTGGCGGACTGGGCGCTGGTGTAGCCGGCGGCAGAAAGAGGAGTGCTCAGTGGCCGGTGTGTGCGTGGAGATCAACTAGCACAACTAGCACGACTAACCCAAAAACCCCTTGGTTGAGCAGCAGCGCCAACACGAACGATGCGAAAAATGCGAAAAATGGTCAGGCCGCAATAATGATTACAGCGACTGCCGTCGTGGGAGAGATTGGGATTACACGGTGACCAGAAGACGAAGACGAAGACGAAGACGAAGTGTTCTTTGGATTCCTTTGCACGAGAGAGACAGACGCGAAAAGCATCTGATAATACAAAATTACCCTCGATCCTTCCTTACCGGATAGAGAAATATCAGCATCAGCGTCAGCATCAGAGCAATCGCCGGGCCGTAGAGCAGCAAGCAATTTTCTCCCCTTTCAGCCCCTACCTAGGTATTTTCACGAGATATTCATTGCACTTCATAAGTCACCCTTGTCTCCGACTTTCATAGTGACTGCGTGCTTGGAGATAGTGCGGAGTTGTACCGATTTATGCCAAATTCCCATGGCCTGCCTGCCATGGCATTCCTTGTCCCTTGTCCGCTCTCTTAGGTAGGCCGGCTTGATCTTCAGGGTTTACTCAGGGTTTAAATGCCGATGGAGGCAAGCGGCCGCGAGACTATCTCGATATCTTCATCCTTCATCCACGTAATTGGTAGCTCGGCCCTCTCTCTACCAGGTCTGCCGAGAGTTCAAACCAGTTCATCACAAATTTTCAAACTTTGCATCCTGAACTCCATAAACCTCTGTGCTCTGCAGCCTCTGCTTGTCGTCATGGTGGGCAGCCCTTTCCAGATTTCGTCGTATGATGTGGGACCTGTCAAAGCTTGTTCGTAAGCTAAACGCCAAAAGAAGCTGCCCAGTTCGTATCCCAGCCTGGGCTAGGCTAGCAGCAAAAGGTGGTGTTCCCGGTGCGTGTCACCGAAAGGCCGCCGCGTCCTTTCATGTGAGCATCACGAAAGACTCTTGGCTACGAATACTTCCCCTCCCAGCCTTCCCAGCCTTCCCAGCCATTTCCGTGACACCAGCAGCCTCTCTTCCCCGCAGATACGACGTTGCACATCGCTGTGTACCGTGTATGGTGCGCCATACTTAAAGTGTGTTTCGACTGACAAAGCCCTCCCGTCCATCGCCCTGGAATATTTGTCTCAGGCGAAAATAAGGTGCTCCTTTGGAAGATCGCATCGTCATCGTTGCCGTTGCGGAAATTGGGACCTTCAGAAGCGCGTTCCATAAAAGCCTCACAGCCTCTCAATTTGTAATAGCGCTCAATTCCAATCGCGTTGTTCATTGCTGAAACGGCCGTTGGTGCTTGTGGCGCAGATCCGAATCTGCGAGCCGTCTCTGAAGCTTGTGGCTCGGGTCATAAAACTTACAAGTACAGCTGAATCTCTCGATATTATGACGAAGAGTCCTCGGACTTTGTTCTTCTTCAGCCCATTGCTTTAAATTTCTGATGAACCCATCAAAAATGTGGCGACGAAGGATATCCGAACTGGAGCGCCTCGGCCTCTGCAGGGCTGCTTATCTATTGAATTCTTCAATCTTGAATTCCTCCCCCGTCGATGCATGGATTATGCAGCTTCAAGCGGCGACGAGGGGGGATATGGTGGTGAAGATAGAGCGAACAAGCAGCGGAACAATGTATCCTCGGTCTATCGAGACAACTAATATCCAGCATTCATGCGCTCGAATGTGATATTTCCATTTTGAGACTTGTATTTCTTTCCAAGTTGAAATATACTTGTCGCTGTGAGACCTCACCGCCCTCGAAAGCCAGAATTCGTCTGGCGTTGCCATGCATAATTCCCCTGTTCACGGAAATGGCTCCTTGACGCCACTTAATATGAGGTCAACTTTGTGTGCACGCCGAAGAAGCCGCATCCTTCTCATCTTCTCGTGAGATCCTTAGAAGTCTCAATGGTGAGAGACGAGATGGATTCATCTTCATGAGCATCAGACGATTCAATAATCATACTGTATTTCTTTTTGACAAACACGAGCTTCTCACTTTGGTTCCTGCAGTAGCCTGCGCACGTGCAAGAAGCTATTTTAAGGCCTTCCAATCATTGCACCCGATTTTGCACCCAATCAAGCGAAGCCTTGCCCAACGTGCCCATGCTTCAATTTTTCAGCCTTGGAGAAACATCTCAGAACTCGACGACGAAGTTATCATCGTCCTCCAGACATCCAAGAAGCAGCACGCTTCCGTGCGCTTTATCTTATTTCCTATAATGTATTAAATCTTTTCCTTCACATTTATAAGATTTAGCACGTCTTTCCTGTCATCTCATCACCCTACTCGTCGCGATGAAGCTATCTGTGAGCATTGTCAGCCTTGTCCAACTGGCACTTGCAACTCAGTATACACTCGCAGCCCAGTACCTTGGATATCACTCTCCCTACTCATTCGACTGCAACTACCAGCACTCCCCACAATGGATGACCTTGATCCCCTCCTCCACAAACCTCACCTCGCTTTCAATTCCCGGCACGCATGATACCATGACCTCCGTGGTTGTAGGCCCAGTCTTCCAATGCCAAAACCACCACCTGGCCACGCAACTCGAAGCCGGAATCCGCTACTTCGACATCCGCGCCCGTCTCGAAAATAATACCCTCCAAATCTACCACCAAGACGCCAACACCCAGCACTCCTACCCCGAAGTTCTTACCACCCTCTTCGAGTTCCTAGAAAGCAATCCCGGCGAGACAATCCTCATGCGTCTCAAAGAAGAATCCACCGCCATAAACTCCACCATCGACTTCCTCACTGCCTTCAATTACTACCGTCTCAACGACACGAAAACAGCTCCCGGATGTGGGAAACATTTCTGGGTCCCTCCTCAACCAGGACCTACATACATCCCTTCACTAGGAGAATTACGCAGTAAAATACTCATCCTGCAGAACTTCGGCAGTGATCCCGCTGAGTACGGCGTGAAATGGGAGTCTCCTCTCCTCGCTATTGAAGACGACTACGATATCCCCGACTTGTATGCTGGGCTGGATGAGAAGTTCGGGGCTATTACTGATGGGTTGACTGCTGCTAAGCAGGGGATTGAAGGGAATGATGGGAAGTTATATTTGAGTCATCTGAGTGCGAGTGTGGGCGTGCTGCCGATCGAAGCTGCGGCGGGGACGAAGAATGGGAGTGTAGTAGGCATGAATGATCGGACGGGGAAGTGGCTTGCTGCTGGGAATGGGGGGAAGACTGGAGTGGTGATTATTGATTTCCCGGGGATGGATTTGGTTCATCAGGTGCTGGGGAGGAATTTTTGAGCTATTGGTAAGAAATACATAATAATGTTAAAATAAAGAAAGCTTCAAGGATCTGAGTGGTGGGACCTAGCGGCGCTTCTTTTAATGGCGGTCTAGAATAGATGGTCTCTCAGAGTCCCTGCGTCGGAAGTCTATTGGAAAGGTGAGCTTCTGGTTTTGCAATTTTTCAATTTGCTTGTATTTGTCTTCTATCCCACTTATACTCTTTCTCTCGACCCTACCTCCACGTCAAGTAACTTCTGGGGGTGTTTAAACTATTGTTACTTTTGGGATTGAGTTGATGGAGAAAGTGTCTCCTTTTTGGAAGGGCGTCGGGTTGAAGGGAACCAGGAAGGGGCGACTGTGGGGTCTCAACACTTCAAGAGTTTTAATCCAAGTCTGCTGTTTGAACTCTAATGCTTTTGATTCATCCCCTCGTTATTTCGCAATACTCTGTTTCACACTCGCGCCGGGGGAAATCTTGACTTGACGCTTTCGAAAGATTGACTCCAAGCGCCTATTCTTTTGTGAATTACAACTTAGCACACGGATTTTCACCATGCTTTGGATATTTGGGAATTGTGATGCGCGGTATATGCTTCAATTCTCCGTTCGGTAGTACTGTTAGAAGAATGACGCGTGGTTCATTCACAGGCACCCGCCATGTCTAAAATCCAGACCCACCATCCAAACCCAGATTCCACCCACCTGATCCAGCAAGCAGTCGGTTCGATATAAATAACTTCTCCTCGAGATACCTCGCCTCCCTCAACTCCTTGATCCCCATCAACAGCCCCGAGAATCCACAACCGAGACCCCCAAATCCCGAACCTGATATCTCCCCGCTCAGATTCCTCTCCCAGCAAGCAACCTCAAAACCCCGAAACAAAAACCCCAAACCCAATCAAAAATAACAGCACAAATCCCCTCCATCCAACCTCAACAAGCTGACTCGCCAGGCTTGTATGTATCGTGGGGCCGAGAAAGATAACGCTGCATATGAGGAGGATGGCGGCTATGTAGATGAAAAGGGCTCGCGAGGAAGGTTTGAAGATAAGCGTGCCGGGCACGGCGTCCGTCGCGTGCTTCAGTAATCTCATATTTGTTCTGGACAGGAAGATGATGGTGTTTGACATTACAGCTGTCAAAGTCGAGCTTGTTTTGTAGCTCAGCTGAGCTTAGCGTTGTGAATGCAGGTGTGAATGCGGGTGTTAATGGACTCAGCTCGAGACTTCAATGACGTCCATTGAATTGCGATACACAGTAAAATAAAATTGAATGCAGCGAGTGAATTGGATGTATACTCCAAAGTTTTTGTTGCATATTGTACTTTTGATATATTGCTGAATATTACCCCTATATTCCCAGGAAGGAAGTTTGAGGTTTTGCTGCACGTCATGGTTTCATATATCGCCATATGTTGTCTTATATTCGCCCATATGATTGGCCTATATTCCCTATATTATCTAATGTATATTCAGGCGAATTGGAGATCTGGTTGAATTCTTTGTTGCAAATCGCACTCCGACATAGGCCTTATTCGAGCTCAGATATGACATATAGCTCTCGGATATGACCTCGAATTCCAGTATAGGGAGGAAGTAGCCATCAGTATTATAGCTTGAACATAACCAATCCTCAAGTCGGTTGGTCGGTGACCTCGGTCGCGGAGTCATTCACCTCCAAAATATTGGCCAAATGCTCAATCACATCTTCCGGGAGCTTCCATTCATTCACAAAACCACCGAATCTGATTGGCCCAAGGTAATACTCCGGCAGCTTCGCACTTGTTTCCGATATGTATTCAAATAAGCAAAAAGTACTTCATATTGTTATCCGTTCGAATGATCTGGATGCCCAGCGGATATGGTTCATATCCGTTGGGGTGGATTTCGCTGTGAGACCAGACACTTGGTTCCTATTGGAACTCGTTCTGAGACCAGGCGTGGTGGTCCAGCTTGAATCACATATTCAGGTCTATAATTTTGCTTGGTGAACATTTAGTTTGCATTTTGTATGCGTATAATCCCAGGATAAACAATGGCAAGGTTGCGATGTGCAACAAAAAGCCCAACATGTGGTCAATTCAATCTTATACTGTAAGCCTTTGAGTTAGTTTTATTACACCTCGCACCTCAATATCGGTGTCGCAGCTCGGTCGTTCACTGAGGCACCTGACTGGCTCTCGGGCAGTCACTTCAACCAGAGACAAAATAATTGTGAATAAAGACTTCATGGTCCGGCGTGAAAAGAGTCGTTGTTGATATAGCACACTGGGAACCCCGATTCTATTTTTATGTATAGTTTCAAGACTTAGTATTACTGCTCGAATACCTCCATTGGCAGGTTTTCCCCCGCCAAAACTTTTCTGCTTTGAGAAAACCCACTGTGGGAAGGAATGAAACAAGCGAAATTTGACGAGGAAGACTTGATATATGAGGCAAACACCATTCGAGTCTTCCCAAAAGAACTTTCAAGAATGCAGAAATATACCAATCTGATGCCACAGGATTGTACCAGGATGGATCATCAAAGACCCTCTCCGTCACGATACCCGAGAGTATCACCTCCGGCGCACCTTCAAAGATGTGACATAATATTTGCCAGGGGAACCCTACCCCAAAGCAAAATCTGCTAGAACAGATTTGTCTAAAGCAATACATAAACCCAAAACTTTAGGCTCTTCGATAGTAGGATATCCGGGCTTGTAATTGGCTACGAAGGGTCAATGCCGGTCTTTATCCTCCAATTCAATGATTGAAGGTTCTCAAGTATGCTATTGCAGCAGAAGGAGCACTCATGTCACATTACGACGTGCAACAAAGACTTAAGTACTTCCCGAAAGAAATGCAAGTAAATGACAGGAAATTTTGTAATTTTGTTGCACATCGCAACTTCGCTTTCGGGGCATCCATATACCAATACTTGCTGACGGTGTTTGGTGTTAAATAGTCAACAAATCAGTAGAGTCAAGGTAAGTCATTAACCACCAGAAGTAACACCAAATTTTCGCCGAGATGGGGGATGTTGACATTGATGTTGTTGCTGTGAATACACGATTATGCCCTCCGCCTTCTTCTTCTGTCCCCAACCCCAACGTCGGACACTTTTACCTGAATAGTCGTAAAACGTGTAAATGGTCACGTATGCTGTGCGAAAATAATGTGCAAAGAAAGATGCCTGGTATATGCCATTCACTTAGAAACAATCCGCAAACTACATCACGACCGTGAATGGCACTCGCCTCCGCAGCAGTCACACCAGCCTTCGAACCAATCGCAACCTCCTAACGGCTATTCCTCGCGCTCAGCTCTTTCAATTTGATTAAGTCCTGTTCATAAAGAGCCTGGATTCCATGAGTTTTGCAATTCTTGGGGAGAACTTTTTATTTTTGTTTTTGGATGCCCCGCCCCCTTTTTAAGCGAGGTGCTGGGGTGGCTTGAGGGTTGGATGGGACTCGAAGCTGCTTTGTAGGCGAAAGATTGCGAGAACTTGGTTATGCGTTTCCGTATACGATATAGGCAAACATATACTAGTTTTAAGATAGGTAGGTAGCGAGAAGATAGAGAAAGAGAGAAGTGATTGTGAGCCCAAAGCTCGATCCCGAGACACATGCATGCAGTGGTGGCACACTCTCGTGAAGGATCTCTGAAATAGCTGAGTCGCGGAGTATGAATACAAAAGAACAAAGTGAGGTGTATTAGCATAGGTGCATTGGAAAGCAGTAAGTACGTGGTACCGAGGAACAAAGCAGAATGTACAAGACACTCGCAGAAAGCACAATCAATAGGAACAATAGTTTATAAAATACATTTTTTTTAAGATTTGCTTTTCCGAATCTCAAAGCACTTCATACAAGAGACACCTTACTTACCTACCTTTTCCCTCTCAATAATTAGAGACCATTTTCGTGATATCAGGTTTGCAGACTCAACCACGCTCAGCAACCTCCTTACTCCGACGGTCTTTCTGCGCCAAAGTTTCTGGCTGAACATGTCTGCCACATGATTTGCAATGGCACCAATTATGGCGCCATTTATCCTGCTTGCGGTTGCGGAGTTCAGGGGTATCAGAGCCGAGTATATCGTACTTTTTAGTATCTTTATGGCTTGACATGCAGGCTCGAATTTGCCTTGGTGCCGCTGATCGGGCGGTTTTTCGGGTCATGTTAAGGTGAGTTTGTTGGGTTGGGTGGAATTGGTTAGATGCAGGGGTTGTAGTGTGAGTTGGATGTGATGTGGAGGTGTAGTGATTGAGATTGGAGTTCAGTGAAGGTTGGGGGTATTTGGTAGTGGTTTCGAGGGGATTGTTCTGGAGCGGGATTCTGAAACAAAGGGGTTTGCCTTGCTTTGACCAGTGTTTTGCTCATTGTCTATATTGATGTGAGAGACGTTCGTCGACAATTGCATTGTTCAACTTGCTGCTTCTTGTATGTTCCTTTCACTGTCTGGGGCATTGCTTTGGAAGAAAATGGACGGTCTACTTGTTTAACAGAATCGTTGACGGGAGGATAAAGAAATTAACTATGGTGACGAACATGCTATGACTGGCTATTCCCTGAGCTCTACCTTGGCCTCGGACAACTACGAAAATCCAGGGCGTACTCCTTTCTCCCCAGTAAAGCAGAACTTAGAGAACCCTGAGAGACAGAATCGTTGCTAAGCACTTGCTTGAAGATGGGTGCGCAATTCTCAAGGGAAAAATTGCCAAATCTGGACTTGTGCTAAGGGAAAATCTGGGCTACCAAAGCCGCCCTTCCCACCGTGCTGGTAATATTTGACCTCTTTGACCTCGAGGTTGTATCTGGGTAAATCCAGCCTCAACGTAATCTTGGTGACCAGCTGATGCCCATTACCAAAGCGAAGAGTTATGTCCAACTAGGTCACTCCCAGCAAATCACCTGTCAACGTGGGGCTATATGTAGTTGTGATAGTGAATATGAGGGGATCATCTCGAGGGTGAGAGTCTGCGATGCGATCGTAATCGAAGTCGAAGATCCGCGCACTTTCGAAATTAGGGCTTCTCTCGGTTCTGAAACCGTGCAATGTCTTAGAGGTCTGCGGGGTGGAGAATCGTGGGGGTGTATGCGGGCTCAGTAAAGGGGCAAACGGCTGGTGCTGCAGGAGTAGTGTCCGGTTATCAGGGGTCAGTGTGAAGTTGAGGATAAGGGCTGTCGGGTTATCTTCTCCGATCTGCTCTTTTTCGTTCCAACAGAGGGAGGTCCGGGGTGCAGACTTAGACGAGAGCGGTTCGGTCTTTCTCAAGCCATTTACGCCTCGTTCTGCTGGCCTGCGGTTCATGAACGTGGCAATTAGAGAGAAGCGAGGAGCAGCTAAAACTATAAAAAAAAAGTACCATGTCTGTGGCTTTAGCAAATTAGTGATCAATTCAAAAGTCCAAGAAAGTCCAAGAAATGTAGAGACATTGGCATGAGGCTGGCCAAGAATCCGGGTGGCACTGCCCAGCCCTTGATACGGGGTCTTCTACGTGAAAACGTTACCTAATTAACAATTTCCACAGTGGATGATGTCGTTCAAAGCTCCAGCATTATTGAAGCTATCCACGGAATATGAGATGCTTATGGTTAGTATGGAACATCTGTGGAAGATGCGTAGAACAGACTTCGGCCAACCGACGGAGCCGACGGAATGGGAGCAGCCGCGGTAGGTGTGCCCCTGGAACGAAACTTGAAAGTTCTAGTGATTTGTCAATAGCTTCATGCCTTCAAAAGGAGAAGTTGGGTTTTCTTTTTTCTCCTCGGCTCTCCATCAATACTTGGTTTTAGCATGTGTCCATATGTGCAGATTCTCAAACGAGGCTCTCCACGCAGAGGGAGGTGCGAAAGTGAAAGTGACAGTGAAAGTGAAAGTAACAGTGCGGTAGCTCAAGCCACGAAGAGCAGCCACACCCGACATGGCGGTAAGCGAGAGACGCTAGTGTGCTTGTGCAGTAGCACTGACCCATCACATCTCGCGATGCCCCCACGTGTATCAACGTCCTGCAAAGTTGCAGACCGCAAAGTGCAAAATGTTGCCCAGCATCCAGCATCGCCGCGTCCTCTCTCCCTTGAGGGGCAGTGTCCCATTCCCTCCAGGATCGTCAGCATGGGGTCGCATCATCATCAGGTATCAAGTGTTGGAGGAATACATTGCTTTTGCTATAGTTAGCTGAGTGGGGTATGAAGAGATGAAGAGACCAGAATCCCTTCATATTTCCTTTCTTTCTTTTTCTCTTTGTCAACGCATGACCTCGGCTGGACTCCGCACTATTGATATCCAAAATATTAAATTGTGTGGCGTGAAAACGTGGGAAAGACTCACTTCCTCGTGGCAGCAGCTTGAAGATCTACAGGCTCGCCCGCATTTTCATGGCCTGAGAAGCTCCGGATATCGTATAATCTTCGGGTTTGAAGCAATTCTGCCTTTCAGGGACACTGTCCAGGGGGTTGGGAATCGCAGTTTCGCCGCACCCTGTTGTTTGGCCTATTTGGGGTCGTCGTTCATTTTCCCGGCGGCATCCACGATCCCAAAGATCCAGTAGAAGGCGCAGAACCAGGCACAAGTCTTCTACGCACAGGTACCGCTGTGGTCTGATATTCCACTGCTCTGCACGCCATCGCCCATAGGGCGTAAAGAGCATTTGCTGCTGGGATTCAGGGTGAGTGGGGTATTCATAGTCCTGCCACTAATAATTCCGGAGGGGTGGATTGTGTTCTGTACATGAACCTCGACCTCGATCGACCTTGACGACATTGACCTTGAAAGACAACGGTGCTATAGTAACTTGCAACACCAGGCTTCACCGCACTTCTCTCCAGATTCATCCGGCATTTTCAACGCCTCTCGGCATCGGTCTGCAGCTTCCTGGACAGAACCTTGAACATAGAATAAATTGCGCATGTAAGCTGTGTCGCGTACAGTCAGCCACCGCCAAAGGAGAAGCCAAAAACACCCGACTTGGAGGGGAACAAGCCTTCTTGGTTTTCCTGTTATTTTCCAGACAAGAGATCTCAAAAGCTTCTTCGCAAAGCTTCGATTGCTAGAAAGACGTCGACGGCTCATGACGGCCTTCGGGGCTGCCCACCATGGAACGTCTTCCGGAGCCGGCTATGCCCTTGAAATATGCTCGAACAAATGGAGGAAATGCCGCATTCCACAACTTTAACAATGACTACTCTCATATCAGCGACCCGAATCTTCGTCGGAGGTTAGCACTTGCAGAAATAGACAAGGTAAGACGTTGTACTGTCAGGCCATGAAAGTCAAGCACTGACCCGCTTAGGTCCCGTTCGGATGGTATCACGTACGGGCAGTTGCAGTCGCAGGCATCGGTTTCTTTACAGACTCGTACAACATATTCGCTATCAATCTCGTCACATCTCTATTGGGAATGGTGTTCTGGCAGGGACCGCCTATACCGGGTTCGAATATGGGCGGGAACTTCGGTGTATTGCCTCAGACTGTCAACACTGCACTCAAAGCCGCAACATCTGGTGGAGCAGTCGTTGGACAATTGGGATTTGGATGGCTAGCTGATGTTGTGGGTCGAAGAAAAATGTACGGGGTTGAACTGGCCATCATTGTCTTAGCCACATTTGCACAATCTTTATCAGCCCCAAGTGTGGCGGTAACCATGACTGGGCTTCTGATCTTTTGGAGGATAATCATGGGCATTGGAATTGGAGGTGATTATCCTCTATCAGCAGTCATTACATCCGAGTATGTATTTTGTTTCTCTTTGCGCTCTTTGGTTCTAGCTGGTGGTGCATCTGACTAGTTTTGGCCAGGTGCCGCTCTTGTGTCGCAAAGGTCGACCGACAACTGACCTAAAACAGATTTGCTCCAACACGCTGGCGAGGTGCAATGATGGCTGCAGTGTTCTCTATGCAAGGCACTGGGCAGTTTGCCGCCGCCGCAGTAGCTCTGATCACAACCGTCGCTTTCAAGGATTCGTTCAAGGACACTACAGGCTCCTTCGCTAGTTGTAACGAATCTTGCCAGAGAGCTGGAGATCGAGCATGGCGCATTATCATTGGATTTGGTGCGGTGCCGGCCTGCTTCGCGCTGTACTGGCGTTTGACCATTCCTGAGACGCCCCGTTATACCTTCGATGTGGCACATGACATCGAAAAGGCCCAAGCAGATATCAAAGCTTATATGAACAATGAATCGGAAGGATCAGTCGACCCGATTCTCCAACAGAAGACCAAAATGAGAATGGGCGATAATCTACACGCCCCTGCGGCCTCATGGCCCGATGCCATCAATTACTTCTCCCAATGGAAGAATTTTAAGGTCCTTTTTGGCACTACCATGTCTTGGTTCTTCCTTGACTTGGCTTACTAGTAAGTCTTACTTGAAATTGTCACCTTGAAGTTTCGACGACTCCTGTTTCTGCCCTATGTCACCATGTGGCATTCTTGTTGGGTGGGATTAAGACTTCATCAGCTTGTGGATAAATTGTTGTCGGTATAGACATAGAGACTAACTTTTTGATGTAGCGGACTTCAACTAAACAACTCTATCGTTTTGAACGCGATAGGATATGGCCACGGTGATACCATCTACCACAGTCTTCTCAACGGCGCCCTTGGATTATTAATTCTCGCATGCGCCGGCTCTATACCAGGGTACTGGCTTACAGTATTTACCGTCGATACACTGGGTCGAAAATCCATCCAAATCATCGGCTTCACTCTCCTCACAGGACTATTCTGTGTCATAGGTTTTGCCTACAATATCCTCAGTTCAGGCGCGTTCCTGGCGCTTTACATACTAGCCCAACTATTCTTCAATTTCGGGCCAAACACAACGACTTTCCTGATTCCTGGAGAATGCTTCCCTACCCGGTACCGCTCGACCGGACACGGTATCTCAGCCGCAGCCGGTAAGATCGGCGCAATTGTCGCGCAGGTCATCGCACCACCACTCCTCAGTAAGGGAGCAGCTCCAAACTGCAAGGGCGCAGCATGCCAGCCCTGGCTCAACCATCTCATGCAAATCTTCGCACTGTTCATGCTATGCGGGACGCTCGTCTCCTTCCTGGTCCCGGAGACCAAAGGAAGGACACTCGAAGAACTCGCCGGCGAGCTGCCAGACGATCAACGCAATGGGAGTATAAGTATCAGAGGTGCAAAGAGTAGATGGAGCAAATACAACCCATTCGGCGGCGGCAAACCAGCTGGCTTCAATGGCGGCCGCAGTCCAAACATGCTACCGAGGAGCCCAGGTATACTGGGGAAGAGGAAGCGAGTGGGCATTATGATGAGCCCTGATTTATTACCCAAGAAGGGAGAAAAGGGGAAGAAGAGCCATGCTAAGGCTACGAGTTTCGAGAGTGGTACGGGAGATGCATACTCTGTGAGTAGCAGTGGCCGGCCAGCAGACGCTGATGATGAAGCCTACCTATCCGGGGCCGCTGGAGGCGTGCTTCCGGGGTGGAGCGCGGGCTGGGGTGTGCAGAGGGGACCGCGGAGAGATGAACGGGTGGAGAGTATCATGCTCCATGATGTAGGGAGTTTGCTGAAATGATTTAGAAAGTTTAAGAAACGTTAGAAAAACAAATGAAAATTAAGGAATAGATACCCATATTCGTACCTCCAGACCTCTAGCAGATGAAAAGCTCCTAAGAGTTACTTTACTTGTCACTCTTTTCGATTAGTCGCTGGATTTTCACCCGGCTGCAAGCCAATCTGCAGGGTGCAGAGGCGAATAATAGATGAATATTGAATATTTCTATATTCGCCTCTGCAGACTCCGGAGAAGTTGTAAATTAATCCGGCCGGAACAACTAATAGCTGAGCTAAGCTAAATTCTATTGGCCGCATCCTTTTTTTAAGTGGGTCGCACTTCCTACGTATCTTCTGGGCACTTCCTACAGCTGCATCACAATGCGCTATTGTACAATAATTAAATAAATTGCAATTTACGATAGTTCTAATTGAATTGAATCAATCTAGCTAGCTCCCAGGCTCTGTATTGTATTGCGCATTGTAATAGAAGTGCATCAAGTGCTGGATCTTGTATATGTGCAGCCAAATTAAGGTTTGGTGAGGTGCGGCTCCTGGAGTCGGCTAACAACGGTTCGCATCGGATAAAAAAAACAACTTCTCCGAACCACCCAGAGTGCAATTTTAATTGCACTCACCCCAGATTGGCTGCAAGCATCCTTTCAAATCGGCTTTTACCAAACGTGACTTTCTTTCTTGATTACTATACTGATAACTGATACTAGGTATCTGTTTATGGAAGCTCTACTATAGCCAATCAAAGCTCGCAGTCGGCTACTGCAGGTTGGAACTCGGCGATTTTCGAATGTGGGGTCATTTTCAACCCCACCATCTCACTACAGACGGTAAATTATAAGTATCTCCACGTTCCAATATTTTACCCCTGTATTTCTATACTATAATATCTCTCACTACATTCAAAATGCCAGTTGGCACTATCCACCTCCTGTCCCTGCACCCTAGCACCGACATCCCCACCTTCCTCAACACCCTGCACACGCAATCCTCCCTCAAACCCCTCACAATCGCCCGCGTCATCCGTTGGATAATCCTCCCTTCTACAATCTCCACTTCTGAACTTCTAGCAAAAAACATCCAGTAAATCTCTCCCCTTCCTTTCCTTCCCTCTAAACTCAACCTGACAAATACAAAAGTTGGGACATCCTCCTCATCCTCCCCAGCACCGAAAATCTACCAGAACCCCTCCAAAAATACATCAACCACGAATTCAAACTCCAAGCAGGCATTCCCTCCCGCCTCCTCGCCAACTTCCATTCTAAAAATGCCTCTCGTCTGCACCCACCGCCAAACTCCATTCCTCCTCTATCAGGCTCCCTATCTAAGCCACTCATCTCAAGCTCAAGCCAAGATCTTGCACTAAGTAAAGAGCTGAGGGGATGGATAGAGAACGAAGGGCCGAAGGGAGCGGTGTCTATGTTGAATTTGTTGGCTTTTAGGAAGGGGAAGAAGGAAGATTATCTAAAGTACGGTGCTGAGTTTGCGAAGAGTATTGGGAGTAAGAGGGGTGGGGATGCGAAGTTAGTCGGCAATATCATTGGGGAGGGGAAGGAGTAAGTTATTTTTCGATTTTTTACCCTGCAAATTTCATCTCAGGTGTTCTTGGTCTAAGTCCAAGACTCTTTTACTTCTTTTCAGAAAGAAAGATTACTGACTGCTAGTTGAACAGATGGGACGAGATGGCGTTGGCGCATTATCCAAGTTTGCATCATTTTGCGGATATGCTTGCGAGTGAGGATTACCAGGCTGTTAATCAAAAGTGGAGGGTGCCCAGTTTGAAGGATACTTTGATTTTGTGTACTAGTGAGTTGGGGCTTGATGAGGGGGTTGGTGGGGTGGGTTCGAAGTTGTGAATAGATCCAGTTTCCCCCCCGGTCCTATGTTCTTCGCTGCTTCCTCAAATGCAGCAGACGATCGACTTGGTCTCTCTTATGTCTTACAGGAAACTGCGACTCAGGTATGAATTTAATCTTGCTCATTGCTCCTTCATTCTTTGTGCGTCGCCACGAAAATAATGTTTCAGATGTCAATGCACAGTGCTGAAGATCAGCGTGCCGAATACTTAACAAAATTTCCCTACAACAATCGTTTATTGGATCCCTCTATCACGACCGGTTCTAGTCGCATGGAGGTGCATTGAGCTAGGAGCCGGGTGGCTTTTGTACCTGATATCTACTGTAAGATTCCTCAACTCCCCAAGACTGAGCTAAGTAATCTAATTGAACGATTGTTAGGAGTGCTTTTCAAGACCAAGGACAATCTATTATGATGGAGGTGGGTCTATTTGGTGTAGAATTACAATATTTGGGTTTGCGGTTCTTCATCTGAAGTCTTGGCGGCGTATCCGCGCAGCCGAGCCGGAGAATCAAAACCAATGAGAGAATAGCATAACAGTATCTGTACTTAGAGGTGGAGCACAGGTGATTCATTCTCCAATGAATTGTCTTGTGTTCTGCTCATCTTGGCTAGTTGGCGGTCGACGAGGCATTGTCTCAACTCGTTGGCGCCGGGTTGCCATTGCCGTAGTAGCCTGCACCCAAAGGAGACATTGCGACTCAATAGTGATGAAGCAAGAGCTCTTATTATGGGTAACTGCCTAGATTATCTTTCTATAAGTCTCTGCTCTGGATCGACGCAAGGGACCTGCAGGTCATTAATCAGTCACCTAACCTGCAAAGGATATAAAAGCGACCAGTCGGTTCGATGAGCACTGTGATAATGTGCTCTGTCACACTTGCATATATGTGCTCAATTCTTTCGTGGCCCTCAGGCCACACCCGATTGCCTTGCAGATCACTTTACGATCACTGACAGGGTTCAAGTAAACCCCTCTTCCACTTTGTTATATCTTCAAGAATTTCATATGGACTTGTTATTTTCCTTCTGAGAATAAAACAAATTGTCAATCAATTTCAACTACAGCATGAGATACTCTCACCTAAGCGTGGTGGCGATATCGACCTGCGCTTTGCTCGTCACATCAGTGGTAGGTGCAAGACAACAGCATACGAGCAAGAGAGAATTCAGGAACTTCAACTATGCGAGCCGTGCTAAGACTCGCTCACTCGGGAAATACGAGATTGATCTCGGGTATGCGTATCACAAGGGAAATGAATCGGTACTTAACCTCAGACGCCATTACATTCCGCGCAACTAATGACCAAAACGCAGGAGAGCGGAAAGTTCATAGCATTCAACAACATCCCCTACGCCGAGCCACTCACCGATGAATTCGTTTCACTCCAGCAATCGAGCCTCAAACAATCAGCGAAGAAGTCAACAATGGCTCCATGACTCGCATCTGTCCTCAGACCCAAGTCGGCTGGGTACCGTTCGCACAGCATTTTATGGGAAACTTCTCAAAATTACTTCCTCCCGTTTGGAGATACCCTATCACTGCGAATAATAATTACTCAACACTTCCCAATCCGCTTCCGAAATTCCAGTATCCTGGTATGGATTTTCCCTGGGTGCTGGGGTAGTCTCTGGTGCTGACTGTTTTGGGTTTTAGTTGATGAGGATTGTCTGATACTTGATGTCATGGTTCCTAAAAGTGTGTGGGAGAACAAGGAGAAAAAATCGGGTAAGACTGAGCCGAGCCAAATTTCCCATTTCTTTTGTTGCTACAAGAGCGACCTAACTCTTGGTAATTAGTTGCTGTCGCGGTCTGGATTTATGGGGGAGGGTAAGTGAAGCAAAACCAACTCACTTTTCCGTACTTCAACTGAATAGATTTGCAGATTCGTATTCGGATGGAAAAGCCAGTACGGCAGTCCCGAGGGACTTTTCACCGCCGCTGATGAGAACAATCAGGTTTCTGACGAGAATATCATTTATGTACATACATAAATTGGCCTCATTTCTCGCTGGAAACTCACGGAATTCTTCACCAGGTTGCGATGAACTATAGGCTAGGAGCTTTCGGATGGCTAGGCGGTAAGAAGTTTGAAGAAGAAGGCGGGTACGCAAACCTCGGGCTTCAAGACCAAGCTTTTGCAATGAAGTGGGTCAAAAACTACATCAAAGAATTTGGCGGGGACCCTACCAGGTAAGTGCTCGTAATTATTTCTGCTTCCGCTGTACGCCACGCTAAAAATATCGCAGAATAACCGTCATGGGCCAAAGCGCAGGTGCTTCATCAATTCTGCATCACATCACCGCCTGGGGAGGCAATACAGCCTACCGCCCCAGTTTCGATGCCGCTGTTCTGCAAAGTCCAGGGTTCTTTCCTCAACCAAACGGCACAAAGAACGATATTGCCTACTCCAGATTTCTCCAATTGGCTGATGCTAAGGACTTGGATAATCTACGGGGCAAGAATACCTCAGTTCTGCAGCAAGCCAATGCAATAATGACATATGAGTCTGAGTACGGATATTTCAACTTTGGACCCACAGTAGACGGATACTACGTACCTGATTTGCCCGGCAGGCTTCTAGCTGCTGGTGACTTCCATACTGGCATTTCGATGTTGCTTGGACATCAGGCATTGGATGGTCTACTTTTCACTCCTCCATGGATTAGAACCAATGATGGACTGGCGCAGCATAGCAAGGAGCTTTATCCTGGGATTCCACCTGAGGTGATATCAAACATTAGCTCAATGTATCACATTGACGAGAGAGCGCTTGTGTTGGCTCAAACCAAAATTGGAACTGTTTCCGATTTCATGGATGTCAGTAATCTCTCCAAGTTCAGGTATCCGTGCTGAATTGTTCGATTAGGACATTGCTATCCAATGCAACAACTACTACCTCACCGAAGCTTTCCTCAACTCGGCACCGCAACGTCCTATTTACAGATACTCGTTCAATTCCCTACCCGCCGTTCATGGTTATGATGCCGGATACACAGTACGTTCATCTTCCCCCAAATGTGCCTGTAACAAGAACATCGGCAGCATGCTGAAACGAACGTGTTAATAATTCAAAAACACAGTACTATCCAAACCCTCCACTTATACCAGAAGTCAATGCCACAATGGCAAAGTATTTTCAAGCCACCATCGTCAACTTTCTCCGCTACCGAGACCCAAACCCAGAGGGAATTGAGTTCTGGGATTTGTACGAACGCGACAGTCGGCGAGTCATGAATTTTGGGACGCCGAACCAACATAAGACGCTCCGGAAAGACTATAAATTCACGTCCGGGGATGATCTTATGGATTTGGAGAAGTGTGCTTATTGGCAATCTGCACCTTACTATCCTGATTTCAAACGGACCGGATTTGTTGAGGAAGCGATGAATCAGCAGAAGCCAGAGTTGAAGGTGTAGGAAGTGGTGCTGCCGAATAATTTTGAGATGTTGCTAGCTTAGGGCTGTGATTCGAGGGTGAGAGGCGATTTTCATTAGCACACTCATTTTGGGCGGGGGAGTAGAGGCAGATTAGCCGTAACATGACGAGGTCGTAAATTGCGGGGAATAACGCTGTCGTGGCTCTGGATTCATCTTTGAGGAGTCTACGCCACTGCTTCCTTCCCTCAATCACACAATACCAAACTTCTCATCAATATAAGTTGAGTCGGATTGAAAGGCTTCACCGTCCATAAACCCATGCACGTAGGCCTCGCCGACAAACTTGAAGCTCTTTGACGCTTTGGTGTGTTTCTCCCGTAGTATATAGGCTGTCTTCCCGCCATGGAATACCACAACACAGTCGCCGCGTCGAGTTGAGTAAGGGCATAGGCCGACGTACCCGTCTCGGGATACGAAAATTCTCCTTCCGTAAGCGGCGTTAAGGACGGCCTGCCCGTACACTTGTATGTCCACCAAATCGCGCTCAACCTGGATATCGGGCCATTTTAGGGGCATAGCATATTGTTTTCGATACAAAGAGTACAACCTGGCGAGGTCCGTTGGGTCGGAGCCTGATTGGATATCGAGGCTGGCGTTCGCGATCAATGTCTTATGAAGAACGGCGCGTATATCTTCGCCCGTTGGGTACCGCTTCAAACGTAAGATCAAACGCTCCCAGTGCCTTATTACGAGCGCTAATATCCACCAGTGAGTGCTTTCGGCAAGCTTCCGTCCTGTATCTTGCATGTGCAGATTCCTGAGTAGCACATTCCCATTCCCAAAAATCAGTGTTTCGCCCATCGTTTTCACTCGGCCAAGGAGCTTTCCACGAATTAAGATTTTGTTACCGTTTTCTGCGAGTCTCCAATGAGGAGAGGTATTTCCATCCGCGCGGAACGCGAGCCTCGCGAGCATACCATAGGAAAAGAGAAATGACATTTCAAGCAAAGTAGAAGACCAGTCTGGGACCCATGAGGGAAGGCCCTCTTGTTGTTTCCAAGCAGTATCGCCGTTGAGGGACAAGATGTCGAGTGAGCGCTGGAGGTACGTTGTGCAAACCTCCCGGAACAGGTCATTCATCGGGACTCTGTAGTCTGGGATAATACTAACATCTGACGCTATATTCAGTAGAGCATATACCTTATCAATGGGGTTTGTAGCGAGAGACTGTCTGAAAGAGACAAGTAGCGTAAGGAGGGACATCTCCTCAGTGTTTCTGTACGAGTTTCTCACTCCCAATATAGGAATCAACGTTGAGGGGTCAACAGCCGTCAGTGAACCTAGCTGACGGCGGGAGATGAAGTCGGCCACGACAGCAAAAGCATCCCAATGAATGCTGTCACCTCCACAGAATACCACCGCCGATCTTGCTACGACTACCTCCTGAATAATCCAAACACGTTTGAACCATGCTCGCCAGAATATCGAATCAAGAGCCTCCCAGTCCGCATTGTACCTCGCTGGAAGTTCGCTTCGTTCAATTTCCGCAGTTATCAACGGCTTGTCCCGGTCCTCCAAAGATGTAGCTTCCGCGATTGTGTGAAGTTGGTGGATGAGTCGAAAGGCAGCACTGCTGTTCTTGCTGGCAGCTCCCAACCACACTATCACCGATGCCGCTTGACGATATATTTTGTCCATGAGTTGAACTTGCTCACCTCGCTCAACTATGTCAGCCTGGTTGATGCAGATGGCGTCGATCCACATCGTGCGGCTGCGATCGGGGTACCTCAGGTGCTGGAAGGCCTCCCAAAGGTTGTATCCAACTTGCAACGATTTTTGGTTGCACAAAATACTCCGCCTTCGAGCTGGATCGCCCCATGTATACGATAGGGCCTCAAAATCTGGAGTTTGGTCCAGAGAATGGGTTGTGACGGAGCATTGCACGCAGTCACCACTGTTTCCAGGTTGAATATGCACAAGACGGATATACCTTCTTGGTAGACTTGTGTACTGGTATATCTTATGAACACTGAAGAAAGAAAGTAAGCAGATTTATCTTTAAAGGAAGTGAAGTTCGAGGAAGTCGCAGGCACCTACTTGTGTTGATTTGACACTCTATTGCTATGTCTACGGCTACTTCGTCGTTCCTCGGCCGACCGCCGATGCACTCTTAATCTATAATTAGGATCATGTACACGAGCTCTCCACCATCTGAATCAATCAGTCTGAGGTCTATGCTTTCTGGATCACAAAGATTTGACATACCGAGGCATGTTATCGACTAAGGTGTGGCGTGCGACGAAGCAAGCAATGAGAAAACTCATGCTGAATTCATCAAATCGTTCCTCGAAAGGCATTGTATTTGCCTTTTATGTATAATCTAGCAAATGTGATGGAAATACCAAGCATAACATGCTATAGAAACCCAAAAGGATGCGAGAAGCCTCGACATCAAAATGTGAGAGTACAATCTCATTAGTGTTCGGCGGGAGGCAGAGGTTTGGGGGCCAGACAATCTCTGCGCTGATTTGGAACTGACGGTCCCATGGAACGGCCGGATGGGGAGTTTAGTATGAGCTGTATGAACTGATTCCGACTGCGCTCTACCAAGGTTGAAAGGAGAGAGTGATTGCTCCCATAGTCCTGCCTGATAGGATTTGGGGATGGACGTGGTTGCCTCTAGAGTTGGTTAAGCGAGATCTGGAGGGGCTGAAACGCCAACAATCACGTACAAGCGGCAATGCTCTCTTCCTGCTTGCATTACGAAGAATATCGTCGTTGGAGTACTGTGGTGCTCGACATTGGTTATGCGTCGAAAGGCTCACAGGGTTCGGCGTTGGCGGGACATCGGCGTTGTACCTCTCATTCACCGGTACCGGCAACACCGAATAGAACACTACATTTCGATTCATAAAAGCCTGAACTATTGATGGTACCAGTGATCCAATATTGTGAGAAGATTACAGCATTGTATGTGAGCTCAGATGAATTCGGCTTTCACCAAGCTATAAATATGTAGTCTGTTCGTCAGTCTTGTGTTACCCAACCCCTTTGCACTTCTATCCTCTCTTCGATACCTCGTTAAGCAGCATGAAAATCATTTTGACTGGTAGTTCCGGCGTTATTGGAGGCGAAGTACTCGACCAATGTATTCGCCACCCATCCATTACTTCCATCGTCGTCCTTTCCCGGCGCGTCTTACCCTCCACCTCGCCTTCCTCGTCAAAGCTCAAAGTCATTATCCACGATGACTTCCTCTCGTATCCAGCGTCACTTCTCCCAGAGCTCTCCGGCGCCCAAGCATGCATCTGGTACTGTCATCTTGTTCCTGCCATAACGCTTATCTCGTCCAGTTGACTTACCTCAAACAGGGCTCTTGGAGGCATCCCCCAAAAGTTTCCTGACCTCGCCACAGCGAAGAAAGTAAACATAGACTTTCCGTACTCAGCAGCCCAATCTTTCATTTCCCTCCTGGGTCCCGAACTACGGAGTAAAAATGCGAAATTCAGATTCCTGTACGTGAGCGGCAAAGCTGCCGATCGAGATCTGGAAAAGCAACACCGTTGGTTTCACGATGCGAGACATATCAAAGTACTGTCCACTGTGTTCTTGAAATGTACAAAGGCTAATGATGGCATGAAAGGGGGTAATCGAGACGAAATTGCTTGAACTTGAATCACAGAACCCCGATGTCTTCAAGACTTACCTTCCGAGGCCCGGGAGTGTCATCCCTCGAAACAGCATGCTCATGACTGTGCTAGGTGCAGTAACGAGATCTATTTATCCTGACTTGAAAGTAGAGGATTTGGCGGCGGCGATGATTGGTGTTGCTCTTGATGGTGGATATGAAGGACCAGGAGAGAATACCATTTTGCACGAAGAGCTGCAGAGAAAGGGAAGGGAGTTGTTCAGCACCACTGAGTGAAGTGCATTGAAAACTAGCGTCGATCAGGGTGCAGGATGAGGCTCTGACACAGTTGGGGACTGTTAGTTGACGAGGCTCGTGCGATTCATTACTAGGTTTTGTTTGGGGCGGCAACTGAGCTACGCAATGATGTATTTCAATTCTGCTTCCTCTCTCTTTGATCGATGATCCTGTTCAGCTCCTCATCCGTTACATCCTCCCTCTTCGCCAGTTCATCCTCCTTCCCAGGCTGAAGATCAACTCCTGGGCCCTCGGTCGCGTATCTTTCGAGGTCGCTTTCCTTTTGTCTCGAGTGTTTGTCGTACCTGTCGTGTCCTTTGCTCAGTGGATCATTGGCTCCATAGTGGAGGCGCTTGCTTTCGACTTCTGCTGGCAATTGATCTCTGTACGAGGGCGCTGTTAGCAATGACTTTTGAAACAACATGAGATAAACTGAAAAGTACATACCCAGTTCCAGTTTCTACTTCTCCTGAGGCGCCGATATCTCGCACACTCCGAGATATGTCAGTGGGGTTGCTGGCTGCACCAGCAAGAGAGCTCCGGTTGGCATTAAGATCACCCTGACCCTCGCCGGGTCGTGGCTTTGAAGGGATAATATTCATTTTGCCAGCATCATTGGGGATCGAAGTGCCTTCTTTGGCCATATCAAAGAGGTCTCCGCCTTGGTAGGGATCGTTTTGTGCCATTGTTGCTGTGTCGCGTCTTTTCGTCCAAAGTCTGTGGTGTTGGAATACGCTGTCAAAAAGCATTAGTATTATAGCAATATCACTAGCTAGCCTTGGGTGACGTTGAGCATTGTCGTCATTTGTCTGCAGTCAGATAGCAGTCAGATAGGACCTGACCTCCGGAGCATGAGTGTTGATGTGCTCGACTTGAGACTCACTGGACGGAGATGCAGATGTCATGAAGTCAGATCGAAATCGAAATCGAGAAAATTGGAGCGGGGTTTCACATCGGACGATCACGTGGCCAGCATGGACAGAGATCAGATCCTCTCTAAGCGATGCTCAGGGTTCTTGCTTGGCTGGCCTTTTTCCGTGAAACATAGCCCGAGTCAGCCTGCTACACGAGAGACAATTTCCGTTGGGCCCTGGTCTGGATGAACTCAACGAGAGACAAGTTGACAACTCTGGAAGGAGACTCGCCTGCTCATCTTTCCCTCAAACGACTCTGAGGGTGTTCAGATGTCGTTGACATGTCAGTCAAATTTCCCCCGCACTTCTACTGATCTTCACAGTCCGGTAGATATAAAAGCGGAAAACCTACGAGTCTGTACACCATCGGCGTCGAGATCGGGGTTTGGGGAGCCGCCGTTCTCGCTTCCCCTTTTCTTCCCGCCACCCCTGCAAATCCTAACCAACTGGTAGGTAATCCGCAAAAAGAAAAAGGCGCAGCATGATCTGCAAGCCATCGATATTCGCCTCAACAGAACTAGCGCTTTCATTGAGCCGAAACAGCTAGCGCGGCTCGTTGTTTCAAGCCGCAAAAGCCACCGATGCCACCAGAGCCAATCCGGATTACTCTAACCATACCAACATGTCTTCAACAGCTGGACTGCCGGGATATCAAACCACGACAGCTGGTGTCGCAGTCACGAGAAGGCCGGTTCGGAGACGAGGGATCGCCATGATCCATCATGCTTGGGGTTCGAAAAAGCTTGTCCGGTGGGCCCACACAGAGCAGGGCTGGCTGGCGCCCAAAGTGCCAATACAATACTCCACCATGTCTGGGGTTCAGTTCTTTCTCGAGTCTCGTCTAATGCTTCCGTCTTCTATTTTCAATCTGCTTTGTTATTTTCATCTTTTTCCCGTTGTCAATGCTTTCTATGAGCATTGAATATTCCGTGCTTTTGGAGAGCTCAATATCCACCTGTTCGATTTGACTGGTGCAAATCAACTTTCATTAATTTCAATAATTCGGCTTCGTCCGCTTCAGCACTCGATTTTGGCTTCAAGAGATTGGATACAACAATTGGTCTTCACCCACCAACTTTCCCAGCTTCACACACACTTCAGCACACCCTCCAACGCGCCCTCTAACGCACCCTCCAACACATTCCCCAACACATCATCCAACACATCTTCCACCACATATAACCCAACCATCGGCTGCCGAATCTGCTGAAGCTCTGGCAACCTTGAAGTCGTGTCCTTTCCCAGGAAAGACCCAATCAATACCGAGATGATTAAAGACTATCCTCCCAAGGCAGTATGGACCATCATCGAAGCCGATACTTCTCAGCACCCGGATCATACAATTTTCCTCAGCTCAGGAAAACGGATACTACAAAAGATGCTATTCGGACTTTTGCCCAGCTTTGTACAACGAAGGATACGACCGCTCTCCTCAAAACAACAAAGATTACATCCGACCTCATACCTCGATGGCCTGCGAGGGGTAGCTTCATTCGTTGTATTTATGGGACACTATACGGAAGAGAATATCGGTTGGTACACTGAGCCCTACGGGATGTATGAAGACGGTGCACCATCATCGCCCCTACAACTACCTATGCTCCGAGTCCTCTACTCCGCCCGTCCCATGGTACATATATTTTTCATCATATCAGGATACGTCCTGGCCTACAAGCCTCTCAAGCAAATCCACTCGCAACAATACTCGTCACTTGCAGGCACACTTGCCTCGTCGGTCTTCCGACGTGCTCTCCGCCTCTTTCTTCCATCAATTATCACCTTATTGATAATGGCCATTGCAGTTTACTCTGGACTCTCCGACGACCGATACGCCGGTCAATTTTTCCAATTTTCGTCACAAATACAACATTGGTGGTATACGAGTTGGGGCTTGCTCAACGCATCATGGGCAATAAATGACTCGTCGTATCCGCAACCGATGTATAACCCAGCTTTATGGACCATACCTGTCGAATTCGCACAATCATTACTTCTCTTTACAGCCCTCATTGGTCTCTCCCGATGTCTCTCACACATTCGATTGCTCCTCCTCGCCGGTATCATGGCCTTCTGCTTTTACGGCGGACACCTATACTCGGTGGAATTCCTCGGTGGCATGTTCATTGCAGAACTGACCTTGTTACACGATGCGGCCCATTTCACACCCGTGTCTAGCCCGACACTGCTCCCAAAATTTATCATGGAAGAGAAGCGAGAAAACTCAGACTGCATGCCTACCATCAAATCAAGATTAGTCCAAGCATTTTGGATTTCTAACCTGCTATGTGGGCTCTTCATCGCGTCGTGGACAAACAATCACCCAGACGAAGTCTGGGGCATTGCCTTTCTAAACGCCCATACTCCGGCGCCTTATGATGGCCAACCAGTCTGGTTTTGTTTTGGCGCTTTCCAGATTGTCGTCGCTTGTACACAAGTCTCACTCCTACAACGGATCTTCACTACGCATATCGCCCAGTACTTGGGCAGCATTTCCTACGCTTTATATCTTACGCATAACCTATGCTTAACATCACTCGAGCCCCGCATTGGGCCTATCATCGATCTAACTTTCTCAAAGGCAACATTCTGGGGACGGCACCTAAGTTGGGCTGTTGGGCTTGCCATCTATCTACCGATTATCATCTGGGTAGCGGATGTATTCTGGCGAGTGATCGACACGCCAACGGTAAAATTCGCGCGGTGGTTAGAAGGGAAGTGTATTGTCGAGAAAATGTCTTGATTGATTTGATTTGAAGTAAATTGAAAGCATGGGAGTTTGGTGTTTTACTTTTAAAAATGGCGTTCAGGGCGTTGGGAGCCAGGAATATATCTCCAGGCTCGGCGCAGGTACAATTGCAGCCTTATACATTACCTTGTTTCTATGATACTCTTTGACATTATCACCAGAATTAGATACAGTCAGAATGAATTCTATTAATCTAGCCCAAAGCGAAACAATCTCCATTTGGCATGTGACGTAGCCGCTGATCATCGGAGGCCAGCGTATGTTTCGTGAGACGCCGTGCGGTCGCATGCAGCTCTACATGCAGTGACAATCATCAGGAGGATCTCACCAACATTGTAGATCCTACTGCATCCTTCTGTTGGTCTTATGAGCAGCAGCCCTCGAGACTAAATCCTTTTTTTTTTTTGGCAAGGCTGAAGATCTCGGTCTCCGGTGCTGCGAATGAGGATGCGAATGCAAGGCGCTCTGAGGATGTCCGAAAATTGTTCTACGTACTGGCTAGAACTAGAATGTCCCCAAGAATCCATCGTCAACGGCAGAGGACTCACTAGCCCGCAAAGCATAATAACTTTGAAGCTGCCACTCGGAAGACTATTGGAGCAACTATACGAGACTCATAACACATTGATGCCGGGTGCTTGTGATTACTCACAGGAAGTTTCTCGCCTTTCATAAATTTCAGGGTGTCAGACGGCGAGAGATTGAGATTTTAAGTCTGCCTCGATTGCATAGCCTCTAGCTCGAAATCGTCCCTCAAATAATGGATTCGGCCAGCGAGTTCCGAGTCCGAGTCACGAGTATATTTCAGACCAATAAAGCAAAAGCAATCAATTCTTACCTCAGTCCGGTATTGCTCTCTCAATCCAACTTGAAAGCATATGTACACCTTTGTCGTCTTCATTAAAACAAGATACCAACCAGAATGCTCACTTGCACCCACTCCTTCAGAATGGTTCATTCCCTCGCTCCCCTTTCCCTTACTAGCAGCAGCTCTCCGAGCCAGCATCTCCTTTTTCGTAATACCCAACGCCCTTGCCTCCCTGTTTTGATTCCTAGCCCTCCAGCAGAAAGCAATCCCCAGAAATACGGCAATACCTCCGCCCAGTCCAAAGGTAAGTCCCAAGCCGTAGGCCAGTTTATTTATCGGCTTCCGGGGCGGTGTGGGAGTGCCGTCGCACCGGAAGACTTTATCAACTGCTTGCCCATCAGGACCTCGGGTTTGATTACCGTTGAGGGAGATGGTATGGTCGAATGCTCCTTTCGCGGACGTGCAGCTGAGGGGTATGGAGCTGTTGATGAGCATGCTGGTGTTGACGCGCTCGAGACTTGGAAGCCAGACACTGTAGAATATGTTCGTTAGAGATATTGAAGAGAGGCACATGGCGCTACGTACTCGGAGAAGTTCCCCCAGAGACTTATTGTATTAGTATCCACAAGACTGGTCAGGTTGAATACGAAATTGTCTGACTCGTTGGCACCGGCTCCCATGTATATCGATTTCGCAGTGTTAAGAAGAGGGAGCGAGAGACTAGCTATCTTGTTAGTATGATCTAGGATAAGGTGTATGGAGGGAATTCTTACTTGTTTATTTCTGTAATGTACACATCGGCAGCAGTTTTAAGGGCGGGGAAATTAATGTCAGCTGGATTCTCAGGTTGGATCATGGTAGAGCCCATTACACTCTCAAGAAGTGGCATTGAAACACTAAACCCAAATAATTAGTTGTAAAGTCCGACAGTAATTCGGAGAAGCGTACCTAGAGAAGCTTCCCCTGAGAGTTAGGGCGTTAGCGGATCTGAGACGGGGAAATGATATGTTGCTGGGAACGTTGGAGACTGTGATCTGGCTGAAGCTAACTAGCGATGAGAAATCCATACTAATTGTGGCGTTAAACCTGTTCTTTTCCCAGAGTGTGAATTTGTGATGATGTTACCTGGATATATTGCCTTGCAAGTTCAGTATTCCAGAATTGGTGAGCGCGGGGAAACTGATACTTGTCGAATCGAGCGTTTGGATCAGAATGTTATCTGCAATAGATAATTTCGGTAGCAATATGGACTTGATTTGATTCATTCCTTGTAATTGCAGATGGCCCACGAAGGTAAGGTCGTCCATAATAACTTGCGTGATACCGTTTGTATGTAGGCCGACGGTAAAAATCTCCGTCACGTTCGTGACTCCAGAAATATTGAAAATACCCTCATAAGATCCCTTGAAGTATGATTAGCATAGTAATCAAAAGCATCATTAGGAGAGAGCAAGGACGCCTGGAAACCTGGAAACCTGTCCATCTTGAGGGCGTCATATAATTTAAACTGCCTTCCAGTAGTGGCCAGAATTCACAACTTTCACGAACGAAGACAGCAGTTCTAGGGAAAATCTATACCTACTTGGATGGCAATAGATGCAGCAATTGTGGTGCAATTTTTGAAATTCGTGTCAACATCATCCTGGTTGTGCACTACAACGGGGACCGTGGAATTCAAGGCAAGACATTCAGCCGCGCTCACTTGTATATCAAGTCAGTCAATGTGTCAAAGCTGCCGCTCCCCTGAAGATAAGATTATATAGATATAACTCACCGCTCGATAATACAGCAATTGCGACGGCTGCAGTAACGAAAATGTGATTGAACATTGTCAATTTGTGGTGCATTAGAGAATGCTAAAGTATTTCGAAGACTCCCAACGCTTAGTACACGAGAATAATCGAACACTGCGGTCTGATAGTAAGGAGTGACCGTCTTATAACAGATCTTGTTGCGCCACGACATGATAAGCAGGGAGCCCGAGGAAGTCTTCCTGGTCGTAAGGTAAGGCTGTGAAGAATTTCCAACATTCTTTCTGGGGCTGATGAAAGGAAGATTTTGACTAAATTTCAAGTAAAGACGCGGCTCAGTTGACTCATCGACAAATGAAATTCTTCCAGTTCGCCGCTGTTGGGAGGCGCGAAACAACATTTGGTGCTCAGCCTGCTTGGCGCAGGGTTTGCAGATATGAAACAGAACACAAGATTCAAGCTGACAGTGAGACCGCAAAATCTTCCAATCCTATTTTCGAAGGCTTTCGGGGGCTGCCTAATTTTGAATTAGACATACCTAACTGCAGGAGCTTGTAGGTTGAATATGAATCCGGTCTGAGATTCTTCGGTCCAGATTGATCAACATCACCAGATAATACTGACAGGCAAGGTTCTATGCCCATGCTCAGTCACTACTGAGCTACCGTTGGTATAGTTGATGAAATTGGTGATGTTGATGATGATGAAGGAAGGACCATACTCGATCGCTCTCAATCCGTTCCTTCCGTTGGCCCTAGGCTACTACTCAACGCGGGGCAGTCACGTGTGATATCATTTGGGTCTCTTTTGGTCTCTTTTCAAGAAATGACATATGATGCCCATCCCTCTATTAGTACTTTTGAGATTCTGAGTCTTTGTCTTCGTATCTCAAGTCTTGGACACAATGGCGTCTTCCTCGGTTCCAAACATGGATGAAGCGACCATCCGAGCCTCAACCCTGCCAGTAATGCGCACAGCAACACATATTTATTTCTTCGGGTACTAGGGACCTGATCCAGAAGTCTGCTTTCAGCAATGGTATCAAAGTCCTTTCGTAGACGCAGATATAGCGGGATCCCCAAGTTTTCCGACAAGTGAACACTACATGATGTATCGGAAGGCTTTGCTTTTTGGTGATGAAACCGTCGCTGAGAAAATTCTGGCTGCTGAGACACCTGGCGAGGCCAAAACTCTGGGAAGACAAGCTGGGTAAGTCAAGTAATTTGGGTTGTTGATAATTCCCAAAATATTTTGTGATCGATAGCTGAAATGTCGACACAGCCCCTTCAACCAAGCCAAGTGGGACAGCTCCTGCGATGAGATCGTTGAACGTGGCAATTACTTGAAATTCAGCCAAAATACAGAGCTGAAGGCAATTCTTCTTGGCACTGAAGATAAGTTCATCATTGAAGCAAGTCCCAGTGATCGAATCTGGGGTATTGGGTTTGATGCCGAGCATGCGGAGGGCAAAGAGAACGAATGAGGAGCGAATAAATTGGGAGAAGCATTGATGAGAGTTCGCGAGAAGTTGAGCGAAGACTGAATTGCTTCAATATCGGTCGAAATCATGCATAGTAATTCTAATTCAGTCATTCCACACAATATTTCTTCTCATGTCTCTGAACATAGGTGTGCGCTGCCGTACCCCTATATCAAGTCGCTTAAAAAAGGACCCGCCAAATATTAAAAAGGCTCTCTAAGATGAAAAGCAAAAAGGCACTGGAGTATTCTTTTGACAAGATCTTAATGATTATTTATAGGTCCTTCTTGACCCCTGGATGAACCTCCATCACGGCAAAAGCTATTGCCCGGTAGAAGAGAAACGTTCACAATTCAGTACCAAGAACCTCGAAGAACGCGGCTCTAGCTTCATCCATCCACTCAGTATCGAAAAACGAGTAGTTCAACACCCAATATATAGCAATGGCGTAGCACGAGATATGCACGCAAGACTTCCCAAACCAACGCCAATTCTCATTGGTCCACTTCCAGTTCCACTTCCGCTCAAACTGCCAGCGACCCCTTCCTCCATTTGTATTCATAAAACCCTGAAATGGTGCATCTGGAGTTTTTCGCTTTTTATAGTAATCGAGACAATAAGAATCGAAAACGACGTATTCAGTACCAGTGAGTCGATGCTTGAATTGGCAACTTTTGTCACAGCAGCGTGAAGTGCGAAGGTTGGTGTGCATGCATTCATCATGAGAGGTGACGATTAGCTAATAACAATCAGAGATGACTTTTAATGTTCGCCAACTATATGATGCTCAGGAGTGGGGACTGAGGTATATGAGGTACTTACTTTGAAGCACATCTCCACTGATCATGTGCGGGTTACGCTTGTTGGTGGGACCCATTTTGAACGGAGAAGGCGTGGTTGAACTTATTAAATTGTTCCTTTGTTTAAGAACCCAGATTCTTCTAGCGGGAATATTTGAAGGAATAGGCAAGTGCAACGGATGTGCTTCAAACCCCGAGGGCAGTCCTTTGTGTCACGACAGCAATGAGCCGAAATTATCGATGTCTCAGACTGTTATGGATGCCGTATTTTGAATCAAATGTCCAAAGTACATCGAACATTTCAAATTAATAGGATTATATGGTAGATGTTTTGGAAATCGATTCCGATTTATAAAGTCTCTCAGAGGCCGTTCCAAGTGATCAAAGGCCCGCGTAACTCTGACTTGGGCCACCTCAACTCATTCCCTCAAATGCCTCTCTGCTTCCCAAATGGAACTACAAATGCTCTCCAAATAAGTAAGAGAACTATACCCAACATTACAACTTTTACCATAAATCTCCACGCCAGTCCCATCCCATAATCCACCATCCACCATGGTGTATTGTCTACCACCCACGTCGCAGCCAAAACAGTGACGAGGATCTGCCAGATCCAAGACAAAATGAGCTTCAGTATTCCGTCAAAAGTAATCTTAGAGGTCTTTGCTCTAGGTTTTGCTGCTTCTTTCTTTGGTTGGGGAAAGTTCGGCTTTCCTTCAGATGGGACACTTTTCAGGAGCGCACTGTGGGATGTCCATACCTTGGCAGAAGAGTCCGAGGCTGATTCCAAGATTGTTGGCACTGACTGCGATCTCGTTGACCTACAATCATCGCATGGTTTGACCTCTGAGATGAAGCTTCCATCTGAGACGCGAGACGGGAAAGTGCAACTTATGTCTTTGCAAGGGTCTGTGGTTAAATTAATGTGATTGCAACTGTAAGTGCTATACTTAGTTCTCAGACATATTTTGACGGAGATTCGGGTTCTAGTATTTATGGGAGAGGTTAGTGATTTGAAAGAGGTAAATCTTAGAGGATGAATGCTATTGAAATCTAGATGGCACAAAAGAACCTTCTCCTGCCTCTTTGATGTGCTCGGAACCCCTGGGTTTTTTATGCTCGAGGGATTAGCTTAAAAAATTCCTTTGTTTAATGCGAATATTCGGCTCCATTGATGCTTGGCTTCAGACAAAGACCTCCCTTGACAAAATCGTCAAGAAGGATGAAAACGGCAATGAGACAGCCTTTTCTTTTACATCCGAGCAAACATAAAGCTGCAAGGAATCTTATTCTCATCTCTCAGTCTTCACCTAAGGTTTCACTGAACACACAGTATATTTCTTCCAAAATGTGCAGAGATCTCCTCACGACTACTCACCTCCCTTGCTCCCACCAAACTTTCCACACGACACACTGCAGCCTTGGACTCGACTGCCCATCACCAAGCCGTCTCATCTCGCAACTTTCCCGCACCTCCAAAAGACTCTGCCCGGACTGTCGTGGGTTCCCCCGGGGCCGTGTCAAGACCAAGCTCGGACCTGACGAATTATTACCGCCACCATCAATCAAAGGATGGTGGTATGATTGTCTTATCTGGATTGGGATTTGCATCGTCATATTCGTGATAGCTGTTGTGGTTACATTCGTCCTCGACTTCTTCAAGTTGACGTTGGAAGGCAAGGGCCCGATGCGCGAGGGTTTTATCGCGAAACTTTTTACCAAGGAACTGACGCAGAATGACTGGTTAAAGGTTCAGTTGTGGTTAGGGACCGTGATAAGCTGTTGGGTCTTCACGTTTTTGAATACTGTGTGTAAGAAGCTGCTTTTTGAACCATTAGGATGGTTTAGCTACTGGGTTCTATCCAAAGCAGCTGCTCGTATGAAGCTTTCGGAAGATATGGGCTAAACATTGGGGGGTGCGAATGACATGGGACATGCTTTGGTATCTTTTTCGATAGGTAAAGCTATCCAGAATTATTTAGATGGGGTTTGGAATAGAGTCTCCGTCATTGAAGGGAATGGAAATTTCACAGTTATCAGATTCAAATGTGAGAAGGAACTAATCTTGCGCCAACAGCAGCTCCGTTGATCGAAATCCAATGAAGGCAGCATTGCTTTGAATAAAGAACCTTAAATGGTGAGGCATTCAAGTAACACTTCGTCACACGAAACCCACAGCAATTTCGAGGTGGAAGCGCAAGGATTTAGTAACTATGTGGATCGTACCGCGTAAGATGAGCGTGACTTCGAAAGTGCATATAATAGAAGATCAAATTTTGGCAGCCGCCAATTTCATGAGGCTTTAAACAGAGAGAGGAACCTACCAAAAAGCACCCAAAGAGGTATGCCATTGACAATTACTGTGAGTGGGCCGCATTAGGCCCAACAAAGAGTCGCCAGATGTGGAAAGAACAGTGCATCTAAGGAAGCCCATCCCGCAACACCTCAGTTCTCCTTACCTAGCAAAACGTCACAAAAACCCACAGATAGCATATCAAAGCCATGAGATTACCCAAGAGCTCTCTCCGCTGGTGCCTCCGCATCTCAATATCCGTGCACATGTTCTCCCACCTCCTCCACGATTTCTCCCTCAGCCTCTACCTCACCTACCTCACCTTCAGCCTCGCCTGCGACAGCCTCGACCACGCCTTTTTAAACGGCCCCACCGCCTGGTACATGACGCGCGACAGTCTCGTCTCACTAATCTGGGTCTTCACTTTCCGATTTCAAGGCGGCGAGATCCCGTTTACCATCCTCGCACTGCTGTTGACGACTGGTATATGGGTACTGACGGCCGCTTTGAAGGAAAGGAGTAGCAAGAGGAAGATGGAGAGGGAAGCAAGAGATAAGGTGGCGGCGCTGAGGAAGAACACGGCGGGAAATATGGATATATTTACCGAGATGTATGCAAGAGATCCTAAGAAGGCGGCGGAAGAATTCCCGGAGTTGTTTGAGATTAGACAGGCGTTTGTTGATTGTAATGATGTTGCGAGAAGGGAATGGGAGGAGAAATTGAAGGATGAAGAGATGTTGAAGCATAAAGTAAATTGGAAAACTGCTTGGGGGAGAGAGATTGAGGAGGCAGTCGGGGATAGCAATGCTCCGAAAAGGCGGATTGAGGAGGTAGACTCAGACGACTTCTAGAAAATGAACTTTGGCACTGGCCGACATCAGGAACAAGAAGTACAAAAGTTGGGATATTGAGAGAGAGAGACGAATGTATCTGCTATTTACGAGTAAGCGGATATGTACCTAAACCTACAGCGCCATCTAATGCCCGCTCTACCATGCAATCCCCCTTCTAATCCATAATGTACAGACGTCGCTCTCCCTATCCATCGAATACTCCATGCTGCAACTCAACCCCGAATTGATCCTTAGCAAGGAATCTCATCTGCTTTTCAATATCATCCTCCATACCTTCCCCCAATCCTAACCACTGGCGGATCTTGCTCCCATAAAACACAAAATCACTACTCAGCAGCACAAACCTGAATATCAAATGCCGCCAACCATTCACGAATCTCTCACTGAAACTGAGATCCTTGCTATCAACCAGACTCCTGCTCGCCCACGCACCCGTCATCTTAATCCTATTCACAGGACTGCCCAAGAATTGGTTATTACCCTGCACAATGCGCATGTTCCTGCCTATGAATAGCAGTTCACGAGGAAAATTCTCTTCTTCAGATAGAATTTCACGGATGCCTTGACGCATTCGCTCTTGAACCTCATAATGTCTCTCCGCAGGCGTTTTTCCCTTCAAATCCTTCGTAATTCTATCCTTCGTACTGCTATCGCCTCCCTCATACGGCCGCATGAGAGTAGCACTTGCAAACAGATCCGGGGCCTTGACACCCCAAGCACTGGTCACTTCATTCAAAGTACCGTTATCGAACGTCATGAGCGCTTTCCAGAACTGACAATACTGATGCCTGAACCTTGGGGTCATGCTCACATACAGCCCGTGGTCTATTAACACCAGTTCCGGACGACCATTAGCCTTGCGTCGGATAAAAATGTTGCCTGGATGGGGATCGCAGTGGACTAGACCCCAGAGAAACATTTGCGCGGAGAAGAGGTCGACCATGGTGGTCATTACTTCTTTGAGGGAGAGGCCGAGGCCACCTTTGCCGGTGCGGCCTTTCCACTCATCCCGCGAGGGCTTGAGGAGACCGGTTCCGTTGTTGGGGATGATAGGATCAGTGGATAGAGGGTTACCAGGCACGCCTGGGGAACCGCGGGAGCCACCGTACCAGGTAGAAGAGAGTGCTTCTTTGTCCCAGAGACGGACGCCTTCGATCCATTCTGCGGTCATGACTCGCTTGGAGGATAGGTCACGGTAAACTTCTGGGATGTAGACTCGTCCTCTGAGACGGGGCTCTCCTGCTACTAGTTCTGCCATTTTGACGGAGTTGTCTGCTTCATTAACGAAGTCGGTTTCTAACATCAATCGTTCTGTGATGTACGGGACTAGGTTGTATAGCGGGAGATCGAACCATTTGGTGTAGACTTTCATAACGACTCTGTGGATAATGTTAGTAATCATACTTCGAGAGTTATTGAGACAGTCTTACTTGAATGCCCATAAGTCCCACCCCACTTGGGGGGCGATCTCCCGCTTCTGCACCTTAATCGCAACCTCCCTCCCGTCTGCCAATCGAGCCCAATGAACTTGTGCCACAGAAGCCGAAGCTCTTGCCTTCTTCTCCATAACTCCCTTCCCAGGTTCATTGCTGAACGATACGCCAAAGACCTCCTCGGGGCTCTTGCCAAAATCTTCCCGTATAACCCTTTCAACATCAGCCCAATCGTTTTGCGGCGCATCGTCGAACATCCTGGAGAACATCTTCTGGAACTCCGGCGGCAGAACAGCACTCTGCATAGCTATCGCCTGCCCGATCTTCAAATATAGTCCTCCATTTTGGTGCAATAGGTTGAAAAGCCTTTCCGCATTTCTTCTGTGAAGATCTTCTATTGTTCCACCTAGCCACGGTTCGGGCCGGAAGTTAAGCTTATAGTCAAAAGCAACCCATATACCCAAGCCGAAGGTTCGCAATGATCTCGTTATCGCAGAGGCGTAGAGTTGGGTGTCAATGAGATACAGTGCTCCTGTGACCGCAGACACGAAGAGTAACCTCCTCCCCCATTTTATGCTGCGGCGATATTGCTTAGGCGGTGCGGGTTTGCCTAGGGATTGCGGAGAAGGAGGAGTAAAGGCTTGGAATCTTTCGGTTTGTATGCCACGTCTTGCGGGTTTGAATGAGACCGCTTTGTTCCGGAGGACTATCGTGGGAGAATGAGATATACTGGAGGAAAGTGATCGTGTGCCATGATTGACGGCTCGTAAGCAGGACTGAGATGATAGGAAGGAAAAGGAAAGTTTGGTATGAGATCTACATTGGACACTGAAGCTGCGCGCACTTTGTCCTGCTATGCGCAGTGACATTGCTTCATGTAGATATTGAGGTTCAACAAAGGACCCTGAAATAAATTTGGATGATTATATGCGCGTCAATGAAGATCTTTCGCCCACCGTAGTTATCTTATCTCCGACCGGGCTCACGGAGAATTGCCCAACGACGTACAAATGGGGAAACAGGGTACGAAGATACGAAGGTACTTTGTATACCGCAATACCTGCTCGACTTCCTTGTATCCGATGAGTTGCTAGGAAGGGTTCTGTTTTTGAAGATGACAGGATCTCAGGATTCTGGAGGCTCTGCATCCACAGCGGTACTGCGTCATACGAGATCTTATTCGCTGCCGACCTGATAGTACCGCACGGGTTTGTCACGAGTTGAAACAGGTATCAGATTATGAAATAGAAGGATGCTATTAATAGGAGGCTCAGAAATTCGAAGTGTACTGCTCGAGTAAACACTTATCTTACGAAGTTTCTTGGTAGCATTGATCTCGAGAGAAGGAATAAAAGAGAGGCTGGTACTGATGTACTGTACCGGATAATTGCAAGAACTTTCGGCCAGCTCGCATGTACTTCCTCCAGCAGATTTCCATTTCTGGACGGCACATTACGCAGGGATATATACTTTATGCGGGTGTGATTGGAGCAATACGCCAGGATAAATGGCCGTCATAATGCATCGGGGGCCCATCCATCATCAAGCATCTTCCCAAAACAATGGCCGTCACCATTTTACAAACATGCGCTTATGGGACCACACTAGGTAATCTTGCAATCTTGCAATCTTGCCTCGGAGGGCAATCTATGCGGTGCCACGATGCTGCTGGTTCGGAGGGAAGCTGCAAACTGCAAACATCCGCCCGTACCTGATCACCGCTCGCAGTAGTGCTGTATTGTAGTGTTGGATGTAGAGACGTAGAGACGTAGAGACGTAGAGACCGTGACTCGCGTGAGACTGGCTGCTGGCGGAAGAAAAGCAGCAGCATTTTAGAATCACGTAGCGTACCAGGACATTCAAATCCACGCCTTGTATTTTCCAGCGCGAAAATGGCGTCCACTCGGTAATCTCGTGGCGATGCGGGACCTGGCCGCTGGAGGCTGGAGGCTGGAGGCTGGAGCAGCAGATGTTCCGGGGCATGACCCGATGGGAAATTGGCTGCTGCTAGGTTGAAGCATGTACGAAGTATATTTTGATACAGTAGTAAGAGCGGGTATCACTTTAGGTTCCTTGGGTTTGCGCGAGATGCGAGGTGATCGAAATAAGGGGCAATAATCTGAAAATAATACTCCACCGTTAATGTTTGTTTGCCACAAACTTTGCCAACTTGTCTGTAGTCACTTGATGATGATAAAAACGATGATGAACACGATGTCGTCTCTCTGAATATCGACACCAATCAATGACAGCGCTGCATATATCGCTGCATACATTCCGCGTACAAGTCGTGGCTGAGCAGGCCAGGCAGCGCAGCATCGAGCAAGGCCGCCATCGCGACAGACGAAACGAGACGAGAACCTGCCCTGATCAAGTCGGCAACGAAAAGCTGGGTCCACCAGGCAATCCACGTCCTTATTCGAGACAGACAACAAGGAACGAACGAACGAGTCGAGTCCTCTCGACCCCAAAGTTCAAGTTCAAGTTCAAGTTCAACATCGAGATACTTTCAATTTTCAATCAGACGTGCCCTTCTCTTCTCCACACCCATTCGAAACCTCTTCTTCCATTATTCGAGACTTATCGCAGGCCGTTTGCTCCTACACTCTTTTCTGTCCAATCCCTTACCCGCTTCAGAACCACTCCTCCCTCTAAGCAGCCATTGTGGCTTGGTCGAGGCCAGTTCATTGGGACTTTTAGCTCTGACTACGACGCGGACCTGACTGCATGATAGCGGCGGATTGTCGACCGTACACACGCTTGTTGAACCAAGATCGGAAGGTGTCGATAATAGGCTTTAGTGCGCCAACCACTCTACTTCCCCGCCAGCGAGAGGCTTGATTCCTTGAAGTCTGTCTGCCAACTTCAACTCAACATCACTTGGAGGAGGGTTCACGGAGGCCAATGCGACAGCGAAGGAACGACGACGATATCGAGCACCATCAATGCCGTCCTCTATCTAAGATCACGAATTACCCTTCCAATATCCCGATATCGACCTTGCGCATCGCGATAACCAACCCGACTTCAAGGGCCGCGTCTTGAGGACGCCGGCACCCATAATCTTCTCGATACGGCGAACTTTATACTTGCAAGATGTTGAGGCCTGCGACGCCTTTGACGGTGCTGCTATTTGCAGCATTCGCCTTGCTGCTGATATCAGTTCTCTCAACACCAATTATCAAGGGGATCCCTCTCTCTTCCTTCAAGGGGGTCAATTTTGGAGTCTTTGGCTACTGTAAAGATGGTGAGGGATGTTCGCACATTGAAATTGGGTACAGTACTAGTGAGAAAGCTCCTGGTGAGTGGCCCTTCCCTAATGTTTGTCTTGCATTGGTGTCTATGCGCTGCTGCAGATATTTCACAATCATCCAGTATCGATAATTACCCAGGTCCTATACTTACCTCATGAATAACAGAGCACATACTCGATGCCGCCGAAAATGCTTCATTTGACCTCCCAGAGGACGCGCGGTCTACCCTTTCAGCAATCCTCATCGTTCATCCAATAGCCGCTTTTTTTACACTCATTATGCTAGGCATGTCGGCAGCAGCACACTTCCATGCCCCTTCGCACTCCCCTCGCTATCTTCTCGGAATATTTGTGTTGAGTCTTGCAACATTCATAGTTGCGCTCCTCGCTTTTCTAATAGACGTCCTATTATTCGTTCCACATTTGTCATGGGGTTCCTATCTAGTCCTCACAGCTACGATTCTGATTGCAGCAAGTGGGATCGTTTCATGTGCAATGCGTCGAACTCTTGTCAGCCGGAAAGCTCGAAAGCGCCGGATTGCGGAGAACGCAGAAATGAACGGAGATAATTTCTACAGTCGACAAGGTGGACCAGATCCAATGATTCCCACCACAACTGCAAGCAGTGCATTAGTCAACGGTGGCCCGGGGGTAGATAAACTGCCTGCTTTTGCCACGTTCGAAATGCAGAAGGAAAAGGAGAGGACTAGTGATGAGCGGATACCTTTGACACAGAGGACTCCGCCTGAGACTTCTCCAAGCAACTTACCGCCATCTGTAGGCAGTGACCGATATGGAGGAGCACCACCAAGGAGTCAAAGTAGAGGAAGTCCGCCAAGGGATCAATACGGCAACCCAATGCCGCAGCCTCCTCCAGGAGCATATGGAACGAGAAGTAGAGATCCTTCTCGAGATCCATCATTAAACCGACAGTACTCTGAAGGAAGAGGAATGCCACCAGCAGGTTATAGAGGCAGGGGCAGAGGAGGATATCCGCCAAACGGACGTGGGGGGTATGGGGGCCCGCCGAGAGGGGGATACGGGAGAGGGGGGTACAGTGGACCTTATAGGGGCGGGATGAGCGAGCCATTATCGGCCGGCGGAATGGCAGCAGGAGGCATGATGCGAGGCGGGAGAGGCGCACCTCCAACATACGGGCCCCCACAAAGAGGAGGTTATAGAGGACAATCTCCGGGAACTGATTATGCTCGCAGACCTTCTGCTCCCCAGGCACCGGGATATGATACAGCAAACTATCCCCCACCAGCACCTCCAGCTGCTCAATACGCAGCTTACAATCCCGACGACAGCCGGTCCAGTCTTCCACGAGCAGAATCCCCACCTCCTATGGGACCTGTTGGACAAGCTGTAGAAATGGATGCCACAACGGGATCTCCAAGTCACGCTCCCCAAGGCTATGGACAATTTGGATCAATACGAGAGAGTGATGGTGATGTAGCTGGAATGGTCGGTCTTCAACAGCAAAAGATGCAAAGGGAGACAATCGCCAGCGAGTCAAGTAGGTACAGCCAGGACGAGTAAGTTTTGCAATCACATGACACTTACTCCTACTGACAATTACAGGCCCTATGTACCCCCACGTCAAGCATGGGGTGACGCAGGTAGATCGTCGCCTCTGAATCCTGCTTCACAGCCTGCAGAGGTTCCAAATCCAAAAGCGCACCGGCGTACTAGTTCGGCTGGAGACAATTATTATGAAGATGTCGACCCTCGATTTGCTGAACCGCTGCCAGCGACATCTTCGCTTGTTCCGCCAGCTCTGGCTCCGGCGGGAGTGGGATACCCTTTAAACTCCTCAAGTGGAAGCCTACAACCTATTCAGGGCATAGATGGGAACAACTCGTATGAAGATATCCAGTCTGGCGCTAGAAGCCCAGCTGAGTCAGACCGTTCGAATTTCACCTCGGTCTCCCAAAGAGGAATCAATCCGCGATGGAATCCAGGTCCAGGGCAAGGATATGGAGCTCCAATGCCAAATAGACGTCCAAATCCTCCACAGCAACAAAGAGATTTGCTCCTGAACTCGAACCCCGACTTCGAACTCCCAACAGCCCGTGGCCGAGGCGGTTCAGCTGCCAGAGGTCGCATGCCAGGCGCTATTCCAGGCATGGTTCCAAACTCCGCCTATCCCGGCAGCAGTGCTCTTTAATTCGTTGATTTTTCGCACCGTGCAAACCCGAAGAAACTTTTCACCATTCAAGCATACAACAAAAATACCCTTACTTTACATACCCGGTCAACGACAAACACTACGTACATAATGAACAGCGTTCTATTTCCTTTTTTACATTGTTCCATAGATACTCGACCAACGAGCGAGCAGGCTGGCGTTTGGAATCACAGCACACTTTGTTGCTGTCACTACGAAAGCATCATATCGATGGTGTATGCATCTTCTCCATGTGGGAGAGACATTTGTTCCTTTTTGCGAGGCGGATTTGTGTAAATATGGATGGCGATGCTTATGCCACAGATGGCGTGGCTGAGCTCTATTTGGTGGAACCTTTGATATCACGGTTGCGCAGCGGGTCTTGCTTGCCTTTGAGGGAAGGTGGGGGGAATGGAATGTGATGGTATGGGCGTTTGAAGGCGGTACATAGGATGTGCAAGTCCTCTAGGGACTTTGTTACGATAGATGGATCTGAAGGCAATGGAGATGTACGCTGCAATGATTGATTTGAAATGCTTCGTGCACCCTCATAATCTAATCCTTTTCTATGGTAGTACATGCCAAGTCGGCGCTCCCAGAACGCCCCCAATTTGTTGCAAAGAAAAGAAATCCTCAAACGCCTATGCCCCGACACTTTTTCATCCAATCTATGTATACATCTTACCCAGTCCTCGCTCTCAACAGCGGTCTCCTCTCCCAAACCTCCTCTTCATCATCACTCTCATACTCCTCATCCCCCACATCTCTATTATGAACCCAAACGCACCACGCCGTCACAGTCCCCACAAGGAACGGAATCCTGTCACAGTATCCTTCATCAGCCCTCTTTCTCTCAAACCCACCCACTCCTCAACTCTCAAAAAGGGTAAGGGAAAAGAAGAAGAAACTTACAACACAACCCCGCTCCCCAAAACAGCCCACCCCACAACCCCCACATTGCCCACCTGTCGCTGGCTAATACTCCCAGTCCCCCAACTCATATATATAACTACCAGCCCGAATTCCTTTACCATCTCCAGCGCCAAACACGAACTTTGCAGTATCAGGAGGCGCAGGTTGCTTAATGTCTCTCGAGATATGTAAAGTGCTGTTGTGATGAGGCATAGTGTGGTTAGAATTAATGAGGGGTAGAGGATCAAGAATGCACTATGGAAAGAGTTAAGGTTTTGTTTTTGGAGAAAGGGACAGAGGAGGAGGAGACGAACGGTTCGAGAGCTCCGGGGTGGTTGTAGAAGGTGATGAAGATGTAGGTTGTGACTATCAGAGAGAGTAAAGTGAAGTTTACCTCGAATGCCAGGATTAGGAGGGCGAGAGGGGTGGGAAATCTTTGGTATTCTGATAATGCCATCTTTGTGGGAGTGTGGGGATGCGTCATGCCTTTGGTGGGATGAGGGGGGATTGAGCTGAAGAAATAGAGACTGATGTTGGTTTGCTGGGGCTGAGTGCGGCGAAGGATTGAGGCGGTCTTATGTGATGTTGTTGTTTGGGGGTTTTAGGTGTACCGAAGTTGGAGGAAGGGAAATGTATCTTTTTTTGATGTTGGTTGTTAAGAGTGCGAGATATTTTGGGGTGAAGTTGTGTGCTTGAAGGTGTTGCTGTCGCTTGAGATGGAGACACTGGAATCCCTGCGCTCTGTCCAACGAGGTATGAAACGGCAATTCTTTTTGATGGACAAGGAGTCGAAGCAGGGAAGATTCATCTTTCTGGAATTGAAGCGACCGCTTGACCAGGTTTACCAATACCGGCCATTTTTCTCACCCAACTCTCGAAGCAAAAGTGTTTCTTCACCGGCCCCTTTCTGGCTTTCGTAGGTGTGCATCATTTCTGAATTCCCAAAGAAGCCACTTTAAAAATTTTGACCCATCAGAGAAAGAGACTCGTGAGATACTGTCTTATAGCACTATACTCAAATCCTGTTCTGAAGTCGTCCAGCTTGAGCGAGCGGCCACGACTCCAGCGACGGTAAAGTTACGTGACGTTGGGAACCTCCAGATCTATATAATTGGTGCTTTGTATTTCCCCAGATTTGTACTCAGATATTTGAGCTTTGCATGATCTGTATACAGGAAAATAACAACCTGAAGTGAGTGTCGCAAGTACAAGAAAAAGTAGGTATCGAGGGTTGTTGGCCTTTAAGGGGGCTCTCAGGGGCTAGATGTTAGCGAGCCCCTGGATTATCGGATCATTATCTCCGCTTCACACCTATCTAGGTAGGTAGGTGATCAATCTACTGTAACTGATCTATGATAAAGAGGAGCTATATTCTTAGAGGGTTGACGTTCTCCTATCTGAAAAATACGCCGCAATTACTGCTAGAACGTTACATGCCGTTCATCGGTTCCGCTGTCAGCATTTCAGGGTGACTCATAAATTTGGGGGCCTCTATTCCCTATAAACCCCGCTTTGCCTCCATCCCCTTCTCAGCCACGCAAGCCTGTAAAACAACATTCGTAACCATGCCTGATCCATTCCGCTCCAAGCATCTCCTTTACCGCCTACCGGAGGCAGGAGATTCAGATTTCTTCTTAGCCATTCAAACAGACCCAGTTGCCTTTCGCAATTCGAATCCCCAGCTTGCTCGACCTCAATCCACGCCAGATGCCCAGGAGCATCGAAAAGCATATGAAGAAGCTCTCCTGGGCGTCGTGATATGCCTGCCTGCCCCCGATACTTCTTCTCAGCCTGTGCCAATTGGATGCATACATCTCGCGCCGCTGAGCCCAAAGAGGGCGCATCATCGATGCTCTAATATTGGCGTCAACATCCTTCAACCTTATCAAGGCCAGGGTTACGGCAGCGAGGCAATCAATTGGATTCTAGACTGGGCCTTTGAGACGGCTGGGTTGCATCGAGTTGGAATTGAGTGTTTTGAGTACAATTACGGTGCAAGAAAGTTGTATGAAAGGTTGGGATTCAAGGTGGAAGGGGTTCTTAGGGAGAAATGGTGGCACGCTGGCAGGTTTTGGGATGATATTCAGCTTGGCATGCTGGACAGGGATTGGAAAGAGCTGCGTTCAGGTGCAACCAAAACCACTTGAGGAATGAACTGCTAAAATAAGCACCGCGGTGCGGGGAGCCAGCTCGAGATTCTGTGCCGAGGAGGAAAAGCTCCACGGCTTTATAGCAGCGGGAGATGGCTTTCTATATACAATTTCTGACTACGTTGCTTCGTTCAAAATGACGTCTCCCGGTCTATATCTAACGAGCGTGGTGTCCATGTCGATGTGATTCTTCTCGTACCATCCCAGAATAGCATCGAAGTTCTTACATTGTCCGTTGAAATTAAAGTCCTTGTCCGGTCCAGGCTTGCCATTCTCTCCCAGACCTTCCACATACCACTGTGAGTACAGCGCTGTATTTGCATTGCACATGATAAACTGCCGGAGCATGTCTAGGCAGTGTGCTGAAGAATATCAGTACTAATTCAGAGATTGGGATGAAGAACACCTACTGAAGTGCTCGTAAAGATCATCTTCGTCCTTATACTCTTCGAATGCAGTGCCCGGCGCTTCATCAGTATACGCCTTGGCTCTGTAGTAATCCCAATTGAAATGTGAGGTTTGCCTGATGAGGTTCTTCACTTTCCGTAAGTGGGTGGTTCTCGACATGTCATAGAGTGGACATACCAAGCAATGGAGGTCGTGAAAGACGAAAACATCTGCCATGTAGCCACCACCCTGCTCGGCCACACGTTGAACTTGTCCCTGTTGGATACCAAAATTCGCGGCCTCATCAACAGGTATGACGACAGATCCGTCTCAAGATACCCTGTTAGCAAAATTCCAACAGAGATGATATAGGAAAATCTTACAGTTTGTTCCCAGTGCTAACCATGCGTCGTCGACTTCTTTGCTGGGTCTCTGACGATATATAGTTGGTTTGTGGACGGATCCGTTGATTGGTGTCGTGTGATATTGCAGCCCAATATCTCTGTCAATTGGAGAATCTTGAAATGCAAGTAATCAGTTTGGATGTTTGAGGTAAAGAGGAGCCGTGGTTGTCGCTACCATAAGTTGTATGCTGATGTTCATGTCCATTTTCATCACTGAGGGAAGTCCGTTTAAGCTCAACAAGCTTTCGCCAAGCCGTAGCATTGAGAGCGACGGATATCACCAATGATACCAAGACCAGCCCATAAGAGATTGTGCGCAATACATTTCTTTTCTTGCGAGCGTTGGCATGCTCGCCGCGTTGCTCAAAAATGGACTTTTCATCTTGTAGAGGAGCATACTCAGGATCATCTTGTGAATTGTCTCGATAGCTCATCGTCCGAGCAATTTTCTTGATGATATTTCCTGAATCGGCCATAGTCTTGGGTTTTGAGAGAAGAAGAAGAAGAAGAAGAAGAGTTGGACGGATGATAACGCGTGGAAGAAGTTTCGTAATGTTTGGGGCATGACATATACATGTGGAGTTGTGCTTGAGCCGAAAGTAGATGAGCCAGCAGATCCATAACAGCTTCCATATCCTGACTAGCCAATTTAAAAGCCCGTCTCGTGGTTTTCTCTCCTCCAGATCATGATACATATGCGCTAGCATGGGACTAATTAGGACACATGTCGGGCACGTCATCGATAAGCATTCTATTGCTCAGAATACGATGAGATTGCAACATCAAGAGGAAGTCTAGAGGCCTTTCGTACCGTCTGATACAACGTTGATCTTTTGAAATGGCGGTGAGGGCTTGTTAAATGGCCTTGAATACGCTATTCCTACTTGTTCGGCGGCGCCCGTTTTGGTATTCAGATGTGAGAGGTACATGAGTGGAGTGGAGTATTGCTCAAGTATAGCACTCTTTGCCACACGAGTTGAATATCAACTAAGCCCGAGAAAGAAGCCGGATTACATTGATGCGGCACGGTGCAGGACTAAGAACTGATATAACATGCATACTTACTATAACCCTAGTAGCAGACCATGCAAGACATTATCAACCGTCATTTTCGTACCCGATTCGAAGACCGAATTTGAGTTGATCTTGAGCCAAGTGTATAAAGATAAAGAACGCCAGACTTGCTGGGTCTTGTTTAAGTGATCCCATAATCGTATTTCATCAGTCTCCAAACTTCAGACTTCAAAGTATTTCAACCAAAATTCACAATGAAGGCCTCCATTGTCCTCGCAATCTTCGCCGCTTTTACCAGTGTTCAAGCACTGGTCATCCCGTCCCGTACAGCCTCTGGAGAGGAAATTGCTACTCCAGCTCTTCACAATAGGTGAGTGAAAAAATCATAACACTTGAGCGCTTTCCATTGATACAGCATACAGCTACAAGAGAGAGGAGCAGGATGTCGCTACCCCCGCACTTCACAATAGCTACAAGAGGGAGGAGGAAGACGTTGCTACCCCTGCACTTCACAATAGCTACAAGAGAGAGGAGGAAGATGTTGCTACCCCTGCACTTCACAATAGCTACAAGAGAGAGGAGGAGGATGTTGCTACTCCCGCACTCCACAACAGTTACTAGATAGTCGGAGCTTGCAATTTGGAAGGAACTGCAGACTGCAGTTGTTGGTGGGTCTAGTCAGCGAGGGAGTATGATTGGTGGGCTGGCCACGTGCAAAGTTACCTCACTGGGAACGGGGCAGATAGAGAGTAAATTTAACCCTATTGCCTCTTCTCATGATAATGCCTTCAAATATGAACCTTACTTCGGGGAAGATGTGAACGACCTACCAATCGCATATGCGAGCGAGTGAAAAGTACGGATGAGGCGCAGAGCTAAAAACTAGATTTGATTCTTGACCGCATTTCCTCTTTGAGAACAGTGATGCGGAGATCTTGATTCTTGACCGCAACTTTACCCTGGGAACTACGCATTGCTGTGCATTAAAGAATATGATATTCTTGTTAGGCTACTCAACTTCAACCCGTTTTGTCCAAGCTCACAACCTCTTGCCCTGCATTTGGATGCAGCCAAGAGTTTTATTAGCTCCCGAGACTGACCTATTGACAGCACACCCTCGTATAATTAAAGTCCCAACTTAAATAATTCCACATAATTATCACAGCGCTCTTGAGCTGACCGTGCCCGAGACTGACTGGTCATCGAGACATAGGATAATATATTTCGAAGCTGCTACCCGATAGGGACCCTCACAGGAAGGTTTGCAGGACGCTACTGTAGTCATTGCGGCGTATATCTAAAAGCCTGTCATGACAACAGGCTTAGCTTAGTGCTGCATTAATCTTGTTGTTAGACTTACCAGCTAGGCATGTCACCACAGCTTCCCCGACACTTGCACAAGGAATGGGGGCATGATGACTTGACCGGATTACTCCCGAGAAGAAAGCAAATATGGATACATCCAATTAACCGGCATAATGTAGGAATTGTGTGATGCGACGCTGCTGATAAAACGGTGGCAACTATGTCATAGGCGCTCCGACAAACAAGATAGACAGTGTTATCTAGGTAAAAAGAGACCGAGAAGCTCCTAGCTCCTGCTTATCTTAGTACAACGGAAGATCGCCCCGCATCGAGAGGAAACACTGTCACCGAGGTTGAACCATACTAACGCAAGCTATAGTTTCTAAGCCGGTAGAACTAACGACCTTGGGCGGAACGGCGGCACATGGAACTCCTGCACCGACTTTATACCCCACTATCATAGAATAGTAACGGTGGATCCGACATACTTTCGTGAATTCGTGGGGAGACCTTCCTAAGAGAGCTAAGGCATTTCTTTCCCTTTCCTTGTACGTGAGAGTATCACTCATCACTTTTCACCCCTCCTTCCTCGCCCCTCTCCTCATTACAGAATCATCACATTCACATCAGAACATATGCTTTTTACTTTTCAAGCCTTTTTTTAAAGATGTCCTATGCAAGCTCCAGTGAAATGTCCCGTGAAAACTTACTTCCTGTTGAAGAACAGGAGAAGGACGATATGAGTTTCAAAAAACCAAATCCGCTCATCAGATTATATCGAGTAATCTGCAAACCACGATTCTGCAAAAATGGAATCTCAATCCTACAACAAATAATCATTACACTCATCTTCATAACTCTCCTACACATTGCCTACATCCAAGGTCTCGGCCGTCCAATGCCGAGATCCCATCGAAGTTTCGTCCCACAAAGTATGCACAACACCTAACACCCAACACTCTATCAGCAAGATCAATAATAACCAAGAAACAAATTAGTCCCAGCAGCAGCAGGACCGATCAAGTTCAAGGACAGCGCCGATTGGTCCGGCAACACCACGCGAGCAGCCTCGTTTTGGAAGAAATGGCTCGTGAATTTCGACACGCATACCATCGCGATCCCGAAATCCCAGATTGAAGAGTTTGGCTATGAGCCCGGACTGAACGATTTCGCGGACGCCCATAAAGACTATGAGCGATTCGGAATTGCCATGTTTCATCAACTTCACTGCTTAGTGCGTCGCGTCTTGCTTTCATGGCTTGATTTTGAAAGCGAGAATAGAACATGAAAACTGACCCAGCACGCAGGCAACGATACGAGAATTCGCATATATGCCGGACGCACAACGCATGCCGAACGGCAAGCCGTTGGATCATGATGGAGTGACGTTCTCACCCCTTCATATGGATCACTGCTTCAACTATTTGAGACAGTCTATTGAGTGCTTTTCTGATTCGACGGTCGAGTGGGCCAAGATTGATGAGCAGGACGGGCGGAGACAGGGTATTCAGGGCTGGGGTATTCCTCATTATGAGTGTCGGGATCGTGATGCGTTGGAAGCATTTGCTCTTGAGCATAATAATATGTAAAAACCGTTTGTAACTTCACTAGGCCCAAATTGGAAGAAGGCCCTTCCATGTGCTGCTAAGAATACTGATTGGTAAATTTTACATGCTGTGAACACTTCCCGATCTTCACAGATTGAGCGATAGAATCTAAGTGGATATCTCATGGGAGTGTTACTTAACGCGAGGTTCCGTAACATGGCGATTAACAATGCCACTATCAGATGAAGATGAAGAATGATATATCGACATAATAACTGTACATTCCAGAAGGAAAAGCAAGCGAAGTCCAAATGAACAAGTCCAAACACGTGACTGTGCATATTTAGGCCTCCTCCTACCTAAGCTGTTCCAAACAAAACGTCGAGTAGAGACACACGCAATGCAAGAAGGCAACCAAGAGACGCAGCATAATATTGGGATCCTGTACTGACAGTTACCCAATTAGTGGGTCTCGCCTGACCAGATCTTCTCCGGCAGTCACTGACTCCAACAACGGCGACCGAGCTTAATGGGGAGATAGAGTACACGATCCCAAGATCTAAATAGAGAGACACTTCATGCTGTCCATGCTTCTAGAACCATTTAAGCTCCGCATGATCTGCAAAGAGAAGATCAAACCATCACGTGAGCTTAGGAAGTATCAGAAAGATTCAGGGGGAATCTCGGGTCGAGATCTGGTTTGAACAATGCGTGGAGCAGAGTGTAAACGAAGACAGGATTTTGCTTGTAGATTGTCTGATCGCCTCCGCAAAGATAGAGATAGAGATGGAGATGCGATAACCTTTTATTATCAAGGCCTCTCCTCTCCCGCGAAAAGACCGTTGGTTGCTTTCCTTTTGTCCTTTTGAAGGGCTTCGACTGTCTCGACTCCACAAGAAACGCGCGCTAGATTACCCCTGGAGGGGTCTTGAGCTAAGGACGAATTATCGATAGTGGCGGCTTGTTCCTGACACATTTTACGGGAGACTTGGGTCAAAGAGCTGGGAGAGAATTTACCGTGAAGGAATATTGATTTATTTATTTAGAAATGGGAGAGAGTGCCGGTGATGCAAGCCTCAGCTCTGGCTGCATATAGTTTCCCCTGTCCCTCGCGAGCTGCACAACGTGGTGACTTGACAGTTGAGTCGTTGAGTCGTTGACACGATCAAGATCCTGTATGAACCTGAAACGTACAAATAATGTCCGACGCAGGGCGCCTTGCCCGTCGGACCCTGGAAAGACCTGAGATTCGAGAACTAGCACAGCAAAGTCCACCATGTCCTGGGGACATCCTCATCAGCAAATCTCGCGCGCCCCTGAGCGCGTGCATGGCGAGGCATGGCTGCGCTGCATGGAACACAGGAGGGAACTTCTCAGAACGTGTCGTCGCAGTGGCTTTCGTACAAACTATTCCTACTATTCCTACAGTATCCGAATACTCCGACCCCAACCCCTACCCCAACCCATGCAAGTCCCGAGTCGTAGCTGATTAGCTGAGGTGATCGTGATCGTCCGTCCAGCGCCAGCTCCAGCTCCAGCTCTGGTCATCCAGCCCTTTTCGTGATACCTTCACTTTTCTTCTAAGCTCTCACCTTGCCCATCTACATTCTCTGTCTCTCTCTCCCCGCCGTGCGAGCTTGAGCTTGAGCTTGAGCTTCCTCTTCCTCGGACAACGTCTCTTCTTCACCCTCAATCCACATTGACGCCCGCCGGCACTGGTCCGCGCCATTTTCTCTCCTTTTCAGAACCGACTAACGCACCGCTCGAACTATCTCCCTATCTGCCGTAGCTTCGGGTCTGTTTGCATTGCCTCGAGTTCGCATACTGATATCATCTCGCGCTCATCAACGAGTCAATCACATCTTCGCGCATCACTTGGATAGCATCTGCCAATTCTCTTCTTGCCAATTGCGCTGCAACAGCCACCTACGGACGTTTGTGTCAAAAGTCTCAGTTCCTGTTGCGATTCATTCACCAAACTTCTGCCGAAGCAACTGCATCCGGGCCGTTCGACAGATTCAGATTCACAAACAAAACACAAAACACACGTCAATCCTTACTTTTATTTACAACGCCGGAATCCTTTGCAATCAGGCAAATTCAAGACCGCAAACAGCCACTTCCCTGTCGCTTTCCATACACCCACCAGTCTATCCCATCCAATCAAACACGATGGTCAGTAGCAGTCGTCCCAGAACTCCTTCGGCGGGCGCGTCCTCACCTCCAGACAAACTGGCGCCAGGTCAAGCATCTGGAGCACCTGGAAAGAACCATCCTCCTCGCCGTTCGAGTTTAGGTCTTTTGTTGCGCCGTTCTAAGTCTGGTGAATTCAAGGGCAGCAAGAAGCAACAGGCGATTGCCGCTGCACGAGAACAAGAACTCCAGCGTCAGCGTGACGCAATCCCAAAGTCTCCTCCGCGCCTTCCCACCCTCTACGACGGAGCTGCTCCTCCCAAAATCGAATCTTTTGGCGGCGAAGAGTACAGACCAGACTCAATTGCGATTGCTACAGGAAAGGCGGGACAGTATCAAAGCCGTCACTCGATGGAGCCCGGCCGCTCTTCCGCAGCTACTGGCAGTGTGCCAATCCCCCCAATTCCGAACAATGGCAGAAATGGCGACTGGGTAGACCCATACGCTCGTACTGAGAGCATGACCCATCGAGGCCGGTACAGCTATGCCAGCAGCGCCGTGAGCACCATCAACAGCCCCCGCAGAGTCAGGAGACGGAAGGATCCTACTCCCTTCAAGTGAGTTGATATTGCGCCTTACCCGGGAAACATTGAGAATTCGAACTGACCTTTCTTAGTATCCTGATTATAGGTGCCCGCTCGTCTGGCAAGACCTCATTCCTCAACTTCCTCAAGACCTCCTTAGCCCTCCCAGCGAAGAAGAGAGGTGCTCGTCCAACCGAACTCGCCGATGATATATTTGCCCCGCAAGGCCAAAAGTCCGGGAACTTCATTTCACACTATCTGGAAACTGAGATTGATGGAGAGCGAATTGGTTTGACCTTGTGGGACTCGGAAGGATTGGAAAAGAATGTGGTCGATCTGCAATTGCGGGAGATGTCTTCTTTCTTAGAAAGCAAGTTCGAGGAGACATTTACGGAGGAGATGAAGGTTGTGCGAGCGCCCGGAGTTCAAGATACACATATCCACTGTGCTTTCCTTGTCCTTGACCCAGTCCGAATCGACCAGAATATTGCTGCTTCGCAGGTCTCTATGTCGAACGGAAACGGTACAAACGGCAAGTACAGCGCCGCCCCTCGCGTTATTGGGGGTCTAGATGAGGACCTTGATTTGCAAGTGCTGCGTACATTGCAGGGCAAGACCACAGTGGTACCGGTTGTTTCCAAGGCAGATACCATTACTACAGCCCATATGGCATTCCTTAAGAAGACAATCTGGGAGAGCCTGCGAAAAGCCAATCTAGACCCTCTTGAGGCACTTGGATTGGACGACTTTGAGGAACAGAGCGGCACAAGAGATTCGAACCGCATTGAGGAGGGCGACGAGGAAGATTTCGAAGGTGAAGTCAAGGAGCCCACAGAGGAGGCACCCATCTCAACCCCTGAGCCATCTTCTTCCCCTAGTTCGAAGCGTTTGTCGTCAGGTTCCGTTCGCCGCCACAAGCCAACTGACAACGAGTCTGAATCATCAAACACCGCGCCATACCTTCCACTCTCCATCATCAGCCCCGATATCTATGAGCCAAGCGTAATAGGCCGTAAATTCCCCTGGGGATTTGCGGACCCAATGAATGTCGAACATTGCGACTTCGTCCGATTAAAGGAGGCAGTATTCAGCGAATGGCGTGGAGAGCTGAGAGAAGCAAGCCGAGAGCTCTGGTATGAAGGATGGAGAACCAGCAGACTTAAGCACCGCGAAGGCAAGCCAGGCCCAAGAAGATGATCTGTCCCTGCATGCATGTCTCACTACATCGGGACCTGTCTTTCTTACGATAATCGTCCTGCCGGGAGTTTCTGGAGACACAAAATTTCGGTTGCGAATTTTTCCCTTTGTTAAGCTGCATACCCCTTACTTCGATTTTGCGCGTTCGTCTCACCCAGCATGCACCCTTCCTGCGGCCTCGTTCGTTAGGATATGATGGATATTTCTAGATTTGAGATTTGGGTCAACTCAATCATGGTCAGCGACTTTTTCGGCTTCTTAATGCGCTGGCCGCGCCTTTTTTACCATCTTCTTACGTAGGCCGAGATTTTGAAATCAGGGACAGATATCCAGAGGTGTGCGTAGGGGAAATGGACGACGTTACATTACAGATTGTCACGTAGCGCCGCATGTATTTGTTGTTACTACTGGGTGGTGCATTGTATTGTGTATGATCAAGCAGGCCGGGCTCTCTTCCTTTTTCTCTACGATATCCTGGTGAGCTGGCGCGGCTGGGTGGGTTATGCAGGACTGAACTGCTGATCATTGACACAATTTTATATCACGTTGTCCAAAAATTAGTATGCTTTGACTGTGATTTTGACTGTGATGGTGTAATCGGTATGGTAATGAATTTTCTTCGCTCTTTTCATAGGTCGTTGGGCAAGTGCCATTCTGGAACCGTGGATTTTTCATAGCCTTTCCTTCTTCCAACATCTTCACAAGAATCAGATGTGATCGCGAGCCTACACTTGTGCCCCGTCGTGTCACTACGCCCTTATTAATGTCTCACCAGCACGAGAACTAGGTTATGTCCAACACTCAACTCTCTTCCAACCAACAAGCAGAAAGTCGCTCTAAATTGACAAGATCCTTCAGCTCTGAGAAGCTCGTGGGATTCGTGTGCGGTCGAGATTCCCAAGAGGAGATTTTTTTCTTGCTTACGTATCTCTGCATCTATCTATATGTCCGAATCTCATCCCACTCCACTCTCCCAAATCAACCATCTATTTCACTACCCCTCCAAAGTCCCCCTCTTATCAAACATCCATCACATCACATCACTTTACCCCTCAATCCCAACCCCACCACTCTTTACTCCCAATATATCAGCGCCAACGCAATCGCAAGAACCAACAGAAGCGTAACAAGTTCAGCAATCACCTCCCCATCCGTGCGAGGCCTGCAGTCTCGACAAAAGGTTCTGAGGAACAGTGGCGGGTCGCTGCAGGGTGGGAGGTAGTGGTGCTGGCAGTAGGGGCGGTAGGGGCAGTATTGGGTTATGCGGTGGGGGTGGCCGCAGGTGTGGATTCCGGTGGATTGGGTTATGCACATTGTGGGGTTGGAATGGGGGTGAATTTGATTGGATGTTTGATGGTGTGAGATGAGATGGTGTTGTGATTTGAGGTTTGTTTGAGAGATCTTGGTTTGTGGTGGGGAGAGTGGAGGCTTTTTGAATTCTTTGTTTCTTGGCTCAAAACGGGGTTCTGCTTTTGTTTCTTTGTTTTTGAGAACTGTGGCTTTGATTTGGTTCAATTTCAATTGGATCTTTTGCGAGCAAGTACTCTGACGAGACGGGAATGGGGCTAGTCGGCCCTCCATTGCATTGAGGGCAATAGGGTTGCTCCACGAATAAGTATTTGGACGAGCTCAAGAAAGATCTTAATTCCCTCTCTACCTAATGCTAGTCTACTGCCTCACTTCTTCAATTCCTCTTTCCCGCAAACAAATAGAACAACCCCACAAGCACATACGCATTGAACAAATCAGTCAACCACTGCCACTGCGTAGTCTCCTTGCCCGTATAGCACCCATAGAAATACACGCCTACATCGATTGAGAAAAACAGCAGCAACAAAAACGCCGTCAGGAACATCAGCCCGATATCGAGGTTTGCGCCTACGAACAGACAGAGGAAGGTGACAAAAAGTACTCGCCTGGCAGACTTGGAAAGTTTCTTCAGCCGACTAGGCACGTCAACGCTCGATGCTAGCGAAGAGTCGGTTGATACTCTGCTCAACGGCTTATGCGAAGTCTCGTCTTCTTCCCCAGCCTTCTTCTTTTTCTCTTCTTCAGCAGCAGCTTTCCTCTTCTTATTAATCTTCTTTAATTGTTTAAGCACGATCTCTTTTTCCTTTTCCGCGGCTGCTTTCTTCTTCTTGTCATCCATTCTTTTGTGCAACGGCTCTGCTTCCTCGATGATTTTCTTCGTTCGTGGGGAAAGCTGGTCCGGGTCTGAGGTGTCTTTTGGGGATGGGGGCACGAAATCCCACTTGGTGGCTTGGGCTTTCTTGTATCGCTCCATGTTTTCTGCGGGGGTGTAGTTTGTTGTTATGCGCGCATTTTGGGGGACTGGAGCGTTGGAGGGGTGTTTGTGGTTGTACCATTCTTGAGCGGTGAAGTGCTGGGTCATTTTGACACCACAAATTTGAAAAAAGCCAAGAGTGCACAGATTGTAAGTTCACGGACGCAAGGGATGATACTTGAATTCTAAGTTTGGGGTCTTTGTTCTTTGAGGGTGGGTAGTTCTTGGATACACATGACTTGATCGTCTTTGAGGTTGTCACAAGTGGATCATTGTTCTTTCATTTCAAGTCAGTCCCCGGTTGATCGAGACTTCGGGTGATATGGCAGTGTTTTGAAAGGAACATAAACCCTACCTGGCCCTCCGCCGGATGTGGTCAGAAATTTTTCAATTTTGGTTGCTAAAACCTTTGAGTGATAACTTTCTAAATGAGCAGTCTCTAGTGAACGCGGAACAATGTCGTAAGCTATCTAGTCTACACATCCTACAAGGATTCTTCGTCGTATGAAACTCACAAAATATCACCTGCAATTTCTATCTTCTTCCTATCGTTGGTCTGCTTGACTCCCTGCTGCTTCTATTCTTTCTACTTTCCCAAAAATCCACCATCGTAGTCCAAAATCCAGCCTGCCAGTCATTGACTTGCCTGTTCTTGTTAAATTTCTTCGCAGTCTTGTCCTGCTTCGCCTTCGCATCTGCAGCCAGAGCAAGCATCGCAAACCAGAATGGAAACGTAGGAATCGCAAGAACAGCCAAGCAAACCCATCCTATAATCTTCAATATTAGGACGAAGAATCGCCACGCAGATGATGGGGCTGTCTGTCCTTGCATTCCTGGCGGTAGATGTGCTGGATGTGACGGCTGCACCCAACTCCTACGCTGTCTGTCCGCCTCCTCCGCTCTCTCAAGCCTGACACGTATCTCGTCTCTCGCATCTCCTCTCTTACTCTCATTTCCTCTCTCACGCGTACCTCTTCTCTTGCCCTGCTTTCCTCTCGCAAAGCCTCTCTCGCGCGCACCTCATTCCTAATAAGTTCGTCCTCCCTCACAATCCTCGCCGCTCTCGCTCTACCTAGCCTAACAATTTCCTCCGCTGCCCTATCTTTCTCCTCCTTCTCCCATCTCTCCCTAATCTCTTGCTCGAATTTCTCCCTCACGACTCTAGGATTTGCTTTCATAGCCCTGTAACCGAGGAGCATAGTGAGACCGATAACGACTAGGACTACAGTATCTGAGAGGATCGGGAGGCAGAAGATGAAGGCTAGGTAGAAGGCGCCGATGAGCAGAAGCTTGGTGCCGTAATACTCGTCGCGGCCGAGGCCTTGGCATGTTGGGCAGACGGTGGGGAGACGGTGAGAGGGTGCCGCCGGGATGTAAGTTAGTTTGCAGTGGGGGTATTTAGAGCATTTTATTGTGGTGCTGTTGCTGTGGCCGCAGGTATGAGCTGTCTCTTTGTGGGTTACGCACATGGTTGGGATATAGTTTGGAAAATATGCTAGGAAGGAAGGATGGGTGCCGTCAAGTGCAAGTGTCACTTACTTGAATGTTGAGAAGTCATTGATCCCTGGCTTTGTTACCACGAGATGCGTTTGGGGCGACAAAGAGCGCTTCTTTGAAATTATTTCTGGCTGGAGTGTCTTGCAATATTCCGGCAGTCGTCACGCGTCAAAATGTTTGGGAGTGAAGACTTGAGAGGCAAGCTAATTTTTTGGTCTATACAAATTGTATGTACTCTGTTCTCGTCCCTCTTACATACCAAACACCGAAGTAAAAAGCCTCAACGCCCGTTGCTGCTTCACTAGTAACTCCTCCCGCTCCGCATTCAACTTCATCAATTCTTCCTCTCTAGCCCCCCTCCCCAAAGATCCCCAAATCACAGCCATTACAACAAGAGCTATTGCAATCAACAACGCAGAAATCAACACAAAAACTGCCACAAGAAGAATGTTCATCAACATCATAGTAATTGGTCGGTGGTTTGATTCGTGAGAAGAGTCGGACTCGCATATCGGACAGGGCTCCTTCAAGTAGGAGATTTGAGCTTGGAGATGAAGGGGTAGAAAGGTCATGTAGCGATAGATTGACCAGTCGTGAGGATGACCGCAAGGGTAGGTTGACTTTTCGTTGAGTGATGCGTACATCTTCTTGGATTGGGGCAGAGCGGACACCGATTTACATATCGCAATTTGGATCACGCTGAACGGTGGAGGATGATGATATATCTGGGTGGATTTTGTTTTTCTTTGACGAAGGTGTTTGATGTTTCATCGCGAGGTCGTCGCTTCTTTGTCCGGGTGTGATGCGTATAATGACTGGTCATTGCTACCGCTTTCGGAACCAATATGCATCTTCAGATACCGAAACCATCAATGGCAATCACGACAGAGGCAGCCTGCTTCACTTCTGGAAAGTTCAGATCTCAAATTTGAAATGGAAGTTTGACTTGAGCGAGAGAGAAAAAAGGGGGCAGGGAAAGGCAACCAGAGTCACGCATTTGTTTAAAGCAAAATGTTTCAAACCATTGAGCGTTTTCTAGTTTCCACTTCGTAATGTCTCTAATGTTTCTATCTTTCTAAACTAGATCTCCCGTTCCTCCTCCCAGCATGACATGTCGTACCCGCCCTTACCCTCCTACAACTCTGCCTTCAACCCCTCGGCGGCAGCTCCGAGCTCCCTCGCTGCTTTTTTAATCCTAGAAATGACATCCTTCGTGAGTTGTTCGGTTTGCTTTTGAATTGAAGGGGGCTGCGATAGCCACCAAAATAAGTAGGCGAGAGTTAGGCCGGCTGATAGGCCTATTGTGAAGAGGATGCTGTGACGTCGACTGCTCATTGGGCAATACTGGTAGAGACCAGTGTGGGATCTTGAAGTGGTACTCGACATTTTAAAGGAGTAGGACTTTGACGATATTGTTTGCAGGTTGCGGCTAAGAATGGTTGAGATTTTCATGAGGCTTGAGGAAGGAGCGAGGGAATTTAGTACTCTGGGCCTGTAGACTTCTTTTGTTAGAATCTACGTCACCTAAGTTGCCGCATGCAGATTTTAAAAATATGAATTCGTGTGTCGTTCACGTTCGATTGGCACAAAGAAACCACATCTTGAAATTGGATTCAGCTATGAAATTGATTTGACATCTAAGCCGACGTATTGCGAAAATTCCCCGGACTTGCCAGAGCAGCTGCATAAGACTCTACATCCTTCTTGATCTCGTCAGGAGCTCGTTGGTAGACCTGCGCTTAGTTATCGACCGAATAGAACTTGTTGTAGGTTTCCCCGAGGAGTAGGAGGAGTGCTATCACCGCGATCAGAACGCTGGCGATGATGATCAACTTCTGCGTATGCTGGACCACTTGTTTTTCCTCGTCCTCCTTGGAAAGAGTTGAAGTACTGGAGGCCACCAATTTTGCCATTTTTAGTGAAGTGTTTGACTGAGCCTGGCTGGTTGAGATATCGTGCGCGAATGATGTCGCTGGTAGTTTTGATGCCGATCGAGATTTTGTGAGTGATGGTACCGTAGCACGAAAGTTTTGAAAGAAGTTGAACGGAAGCTAGAAGGAATGTAAAGGATAAAGTGACGATAGCTAGCTTAATATTAGGACATCTCTCTTGCTCTTTCTTTGATTGAGATGAAAACGGATCTTTCCCTACCACAAGCCGGATTGGTCAAATTAACGAGCTCTAGAAAGGGGCTACCCGCCACTGTCGCTTAAATAGGGGCATAGCTAGATTCGGAGGATACATCTGACAATGTATTCCTGGGATAGTGTGTTGGATGACGAAGGCGAGAGGTCGACGGCGAATCTTTGAATGATTTTGTCAAGGGAAGAAAAATAAAATCACTTGGAAGATGAATCTTTTAGCTTCTCACAGTTACCTGGGGATTATGAAGATGATCGAGATCGGAATTGGGCTGATAACGCTCCCGAATCAGCATTAAGTTAACTACGGATGATCTTTCTCCGAGCGGTCTTACTTCTCGTCGATTGAAGACAGCTGAAGTTTCATAATCTTCCCCGGATTTAGTAATCCTAATGGATCCAGAGCATATTTCAACTTTCTCATCGTATCTACGGATTCTTCGCCAAGTTCATAGACCAAAGCGTCCCGATTTTCGAGTCCAATGCCATGTTCGCCCGAAACAGTTCCATGCATGTCGACGCCAAGTCTCTGGGTATCTCGTATGATCTTTCTTGCAAGTTCTTTTTGATGGGCTGAGTAGAGTACAGTCGTATGAAAGTTGCCTAGTACGATTCATTATATCAGTCACTAAATTTACTGACCATAGAGCAAGTTCCTACCATCGCCAACATGCCCCAAGCAAGATCCTACAAGGCCACTCTTGTCAAGAGCCTTCTTCGTCTCATCAATGATATCTGCTAGCCTGGAGATCGGAACTGCTACATCGGCGCTCAAGAAGTCATCTGCAGGATCTCGTTTCAGAGCAAGCAAGCTCCAAAGTGCTGTTTTTCTGGCCTGCCACAGAGAAGTTGCTTCGTCATCTGTTGTCGACCGCTTGAAATATCCACAGCTATTCGCCAGAGCAATATTTTGTACATGATCGATTTGTCGCTGAACACTTTGAGGACTATCACCACAAAACTTGAAGAAGACTGTAGACTCTTCTGCGTAAGGTTCGTCTGTATAGCCAGCTTTATTAATGGCGTGCATTGTAGTATTATCGAGTAGTTCCATTGCCTCTAGCACATGACCGGAGCTTGTTATCTGGATCGTGGTGTTCACCGCTTTTTGTAAGGTCGGAAATGAAGCGACTGCTATACGAATATTCTTTGGCTTGATAGTAACTTTCAATGAAGCCTCTGTAACGAAACCCAGCGTCCCCTCTGATGCGACAAACAGGCGAGTAAGATCATAGCCAGCACTTGATTTTCGTGGCCGATGGCGAGTTTTGATAATGGTTCCGTCAGCCAGAACGACTGTCAGTCCGAGTACCCAATCTTTCATAGTGCCATATCTGTACGCGTTGGTACCCGAGCAGCCTTGACCAATCATACCCCCAATCTGAGCTCCTGGGCCAGGATCGGGTGGGAAGAATAAACCAAGAGTTGATAAAGTCTTGTTGAGATCCTCATATCCTACTGCGGGCTGAACGACAACATCCATGTCATCTTGATGCACGGACAAGATCTTGTTCATCCGTTTGAAGTCTATACAGACCTCGCTGTTCTCCGCCGCAAGTGTCCCCTCAAGTGATGTGCCACCAGAAAAGGCGATCATAGGTATTCTGCGCCTGTGACATATTTTGGCAATTGCTGCTGTCTCTTCTGTCGTGGATGGATAGACGACAAGACTTGGCCGGTCGTCATCCCCGCGAGGGGCTTTTGACCACTCCGTGCTGGAATGGGCAATTCTCGTCCCCAAGTGATCGCTTACTCCATCTTCACCAAGGAGTTTCCGAAGTTCTGTACGGGCTCCCTCGAGGTTGGATCTTGACAGATCATACTTCGGGGTGTTCTGAATGTCGATTGGTGCTGTTGATCGAGTATCGAGAGGGCGCCGATGCGGGGTACCGAGGGGCTGAATATCAGGATTTGAATACTGAATCCATGAAAATATTGAGAGACCAAGGGAAGCTGATATGCCAAACCCGATGAAAAATGATTGTAGACTGAAACTGCTCTTAGGAGGGCTCGAATTTGTTGTTAAATTCGAATGCCGACTCGGGGGGATTTTCATGAGGAATGCTCTCTCCAAAACCCTCTCCTGTCTGGAGCGAAGGCTCCATCGGCCTGGGGCCACCCTTCTAAAGGTATTCTGCATGGCAAAGGCGCACTTTCGTAAAGCTACGCTAAATGACTGTCCATGGAGTTCCGATGTTCATCTAGAAATCCTTCGGTATGGTGTGTCAAAGCTTGGATATGAAGCCACGATTGTAAACATGTAGTCACGTGAGATTCTTTTTAAAGGGCATGAACACCGCGCATTCTCGTTGGGAACAATGATAATGCATTTGAAATATAAGTTATTGAAGACTAAAATAGTCCTATTCAATATTTATCTTATGCTCAGGTCAGGGCTGTAAAATTATCTTGCCCTCCTGAAAGTGGGCCCAGCCGAGCATCTAAAAACTATGACTTGTTGCGCATCAATAATCTTGAAATTACACCTCTCTACATTTGGCGTGAAACTGAAAGCAGGGGATCGATTTCCTACTTTTATCCGCTTTGTTGAGCGAAACCGTTTTTCAATTTGGCTTCCCGTGGGCTTTGTTGTAGTCCCGCACGAATCCGGACTTGAGCTCCTGTGAAGCGCAAAGGAGAGATTCCTCACCGATACATAACCAACGGACTCCAATTATATTTCACTATCCAAATCTTTGTTCATTAGTAACCACCGCATATAACAACGCCCCTATTGAAGCATCAGCTCAATCAATCAAGGAAACGCGCTCTCCCTTAAACTACTCGTCCCTTATTACCTCTAATAACCAGGACATCGGCGCCATCTTCAAACATCATTACTCATGTATCTTCCTGGTTTCCCCCGCCGTTGGTCCGTATCCACAGATACAACCAATACCGAAACCTACCTCCCCTCGCCCACCGCCAGCACAAGCTCCACCTCTTCATCCCTCAGTAGTCTCAACGCCGTCACCGGCCGCCTCTCCTACTGGGCCCTCATCGCTTTCATCTCGTACTTCTTGTCCTACTATTACTCTTCGTTCCTGCTAGCACAAGTGTTTGTCGACTCGCTGATCATAGATGGATTGAGGTCAAGATACTACCCGAGTGGCGACCGCCTGCTTGTTATCCGAGCTGCGGCCTTGGCGGAAGGAATTGCGGTAGTGAGGAGTTATACGGAGGTGATGAACAGTTCGTGGTTGTGGGCCACGGTGGTCTTCGTGGTGGTATTCGTAGAATGGGCCAGGTGGATGGAGGAACGCGAAGATGGTGAAGGGAGGGAGGAGGAGGCGGAGGATTTGAAGGAATATTGTTGCTGTTCTTGAAGAAGTTTTGAACTTGTGGGGTAATACTGTAATTAAAATTAAATCGAATTTGTGATAGCCTCAAAGAATTAGCATCATGTTGACCCATAATCCCATTGTAATTCATGAAAGATTAGGTTATTTCGAGAAGTGGAGTTTCTTTGTTGCACTGTCCGGACCCGGGGATAAGAGATGAAAGGAAAGCTTGCCTGTTATAAAATCGCAACTTGACGCTTGTATACCATGTAGATCTCTAGATAAAACATCCAGTAAGCAGTTATGTGCTGCATTAGAAGAGTTTCCTCAAGCCCGCGTGGAGCAAAGAGTCGGACATCAGACAGCGCGTCGTCCAAGAACGCTTCGAAAGAGAATGAGGTACTAGACTCCCGGATCGAAAACACTGGCAAATCCTGTGGTTCAACAATTGGCAAAATCTTCTGGCTGCTAAGCGCCTGGTTAATCGCGTGTGTCGTTCGAGAGAATTACTCATTGTGGCTTCTCAACACCGTTGTACTCAGCGCAATCCTAGCAGATGGTCTACTCTGGTACCATAACTCCACCGGCGACCGCTTCATACTCACCAAAGGCGCTGTGTGCATTGCAGCGTTTACCCTACTGGACGAATGCACCGTGCTTCTGGAAGATGAATACACGTATGGCTTGGTAATTTTGGTTGTCGGGTTTGGGTCGTGGCTTCGGTGGACGCTGGCGGAGAGGCGGAGGGAACGGATGCGAATTGCAGATATGAAGATCAAGAAGCTTAAGCGCAAATTCAGGGTAAAGGCGAGGGGAATCAAAGTGTCGATTAGATCGCTGGAGATGAAATCATAGGGTAAAGAAGTCTGGAAAGCAAGAATAAGTGGAGTGTAGGTTACGAGATAATTGTGGAAAGGAAGAAGAGACAGAAGCAGAGGAGCATTTAGGCAGCGCCTGAAAAAATATTGAACCCATCTTATAATTCCTCTACCTGTTTGACCTTTCCCACCCACCAAAATCCACCCACGAGCACAACGACGCAGATCAGCCCCACCATGTTATCTCCAGCCCAAACTCCTAAATTCTCCCAGAAAGCAGGGTCAGGAACCAAGCCGTTATCTTTCCGTTCCTTTTCGCATTTCGGACATTCGATTTCGCTGATTCTCTCGTCGAAAACCATATCGGTCATGCCCTTCAGTGGGCACGCATCTTCGGAGCAGATCCCCGACTCTGCGATCCCATAGTGCCCGCAGATATGGCGGGTGCTGTAAGGTTTGATACACATCGGGGGTTTGCTTCGGGGCAGCGCTGAATCATACACCAAATGCAAAGTTGCTGTCAGGCGGTTTCGATGAATATTCGATCCTTCGTAGCTAAAGTCCAGCTGGGAGCATGAATTGAGAGAAAGCTGCTTTCGGTTTGGGGTGTTCGTGCTCTTTGTCGCAGCAAGCTTGTACTAGCAAGCTTGTACTCGGGGAAGGGGGGACCAATGATGCCAAGACCAAGGAGTCCATTGTTCTGAACAACGAAACGTGAATATTCTATGTCTTGCACAACTCTGTATGGTTTTCACCAATTCAATACTGCATTGAGACAAATCTTTCAAGGAGATATCCCTAAGGGGGCTTGTTAAGAGGAGTCGCGAAGCTAAAAAGAGATGCAGGAACATCTGATTGTGAATCGATCTGGTTGCTTTTGTTCATAGTCGCTCCTGTCCCAACTAATGCTTGCGGCACTTGCAGGTATTCTGAACTCTAAAGAAAAGGATGCTAGAAGCCAGCAAAAGATGACAGCTACCGAAGGCACAGGATCACAAAAGGAGTCGAACATGAGGCAGGTACTTCTCGCCTGGCAATGCTTTCGCTCGTGAGGCAGGTCAATAACAAATCTTGAGAAAACATTGCTGACATGGAAGGATGCTGCAGATACCAACTTGCCAGGAGTTTCTCTGGAATCTTTCGATGCCTCCTTTCGAGGTCTCCTTGCGAGGCGGACGCCTCGGCCTCCGTTCAATCACGCCGTGTAATGCAGGCCCTCGACCAATCTGCGAACTCATTCTGCAGAAAGATCCTTACTCTAGAAGCTTCGCAGTCACCACGAGTATTCTACGCAGCTCCTAGCCCAATGTTCCATCTCATTTCGGCATCTGGAATGCTTTGAACGAAATAGAGGAGGCAGGAACATCGGCGGATCTTGAAGATAATTCCTGAGCGCTGGGCCAGATCTTTGAGCACTCGAATGCTCAATTCCTAGATTTTCGTCTTTCATGCCTCATATGATTCGCTCTGGGAATACTGAAGTCAGCACGAGAGGAGAAGATGTGAGGCCTGAACTTTCAGATTTTCAGTGAAAAACGCGTGCCGCATTGCTCAGCTAGTGAACCGTGCCCCCGGTTATCGCTTTCATCCAACCTCACTCTTTCTTCTTTTTTCCACTCCATTGCCATGAAATATATCTTGAGCTATAATCAAAGCCATCAAACTACTATCCATAGTCTGGAGATACTTTCTAATAACTGCGACCATGAATATCTATTCAGAGGCACTGTTTCAGCACGAAGACTTCTCCGAACCGCCTTAGATTTGACTTCATATTCTCGTATCTTGAAACAGATTTCAAGCCTGCCCCCGTCTCCACCTGGAATTTCAACTCTTAATCATATAATAGATACAGAGGTGTATATGTGGTCCTTCTTATCGTGTTTGTGAGTATAAGTCGAGATGCTGTGTGCAGAACGACGGTATTTAGGGACAGTAGCCCCGTGATATTCTTCCAACCAAAACCCTGCTAAGTTGATGAAAGGCTACATTCAGTATTAGTATGGAGATACCAGTTGTTATTATGAGTTACAGCCGTACCTGGTTTGTGGATCCATTTTAGCATAGGACAAGATTTCCAGCTCCCATTCAGCCTTCATGTCTCGCAGCAAGCCAGCTTCTCCTTTCATGCATGGCCTACTTTTACGGCTCTCTCCATCACTTTTTTATTTATAATGGCGACGTGCCTAGCCGCGTATTTGGTTCCTTTCCTCAGAATTCTCCTAGAAGCCCGCAAATTTGTCTCTAGTATTCCGTTTCTGTTTCTGTTCAGTGATGCCATTTCCATCCATTTGTCGCTTGAGCGCCGTCTAACCCTCCTTCTGATATTGTGTCCCTCAATATTGCATCTCTTTTTTGATTGATTAAGTATGCAGATGAATTGATGTTGGGTATCTCTCGGAGGAAGGTTATGCTTAATTTTGCGCGGTCTGTCGCTATGATTCGAGGAGGTGGCATAGATCGAGGCTTTTTGGAATCGAGGCCGATCCTAGATACAACATTTGTCAGCGAGTGAACTGTACAGACTCTCTTGAGACCTAAGACTGAGATGCTTGGATGCAGCATACCGCTTCCTCTCAATCTATAAAAAGCAACTAAAATACCTTAGTTGACCATATCACGCCAATGGTCCTATGGTGCCATCGTGTCTTCGAGGTAAGTGTCTCTTCAGTGCAAACACCATGTTGAAGCGGCTATGCGCTCCTGGTCTTCCGTCCTTTGGGCGCTCGTATCTTCTTGTCCGGAAAGAACAGCATGGAGCTGCCTGTCTCTGTGAATGCCCGGGCTAGGAGGATGAGGGCGAGGGAGACGGCGGTGAGGAGCAAAGCAGCCTGGAAGACTTACACTTCTCCGTCAAAAGACAGACCGCATTTTTATCGACTTTGCAGAGCTTCTTGTGTCCATTATCCCGCTGATTTTGCCATCTCATGCCGCCAAATACGGCTAGTTAGCTGTGGACGAGGAGTTCGCTTAGGATTTCTTGAGGGTATAAAAGCTGTCTGTCGGTCGGGGGGGTTTCCAAAACAAAACATCGAATTTCCCCCACACCAATTTTCCGCCTTCCACTCTCTTTCCATCGCAGTCTTGGGCTCCGGTTTCTTTCAGGCTTCCTTGATCTTTGCATTCTTTGTGCAGACAAATCTCCATGTAAGCTACCTTGTTCCCTTCGTGATCACGTCGTCGCGCTCTTGGGCTCGATTGTTTACCTCCTGGCTTGCTGGCGCGCAAATCCAAACCCGCCATCAATTGAGCCCATACTACATCAAAGCGTTCATCACAGAATACTATCTTTGTCCTCAATACATGCTAATCTATTTTTCTAAACAGCGCAACCTGCAGAACAATTTCTTCCACGTCGTCGACAAACATCCAAGTAAGCAGCTCCCCATCTCCTCTACCACAACCCCTACGCATCATACCTTTGATGAATACACACATCAACCACCACCAACGCATCTTAAACATGATGGCCGAGATCGCTGTCGAGCTCCTCATCTCGATCTGGTTTCTCTGCCCTCATTCCCGTCCATTCACTCTCTTTCCTTGACCTCTCGCATTCCAATTCAATTGTCTTCAAATCTAGCGTCCCACCATCTTGTCCCTCCTTCACTTTTGTCACACATCTATCAATTCATCATCATCTCATTGTTCTACTCTACATCACCACCAGCTTCTCGCTCTTCGTTGTTGGTTTCACCACCACCAGACAGTTCTTGATCTGTGAAACACTGCAAAATTCTTCATTCCATCCTGTTCTCAACATCCCGACCGTTTCTTGGTTCTATCGATCCTATCTCCCCCAAGCATATTCACTAAAATCTCATTCGATCCCCATCTTGCTAACCTTTGTCAACCACTCAGGTCTTTCACAATGTCGTGGAACAACACCGAGGTGACTCCTACCGAGGGCGCCACAGATGCCTGGGGTACCCCAGCATCTGCTGAAGCTCCCGCTGGCGATGGCTGGGGTACTTCTGAAAACGCTGGTGGCGAGGGTGAGACTGAGGCTCCCCGCCCATCTTACCAACCTGCCGGTATCACCAAGACCCCCGGTGAACACGGTTGGGCCAACAAGAAGGATGCGGCCTACGACTATGATACCTTCAACAAGACCAGCAGAGAGCTTGCAGATGCTCTTGCAGCTCGTGACGGCGGCGAGGGCGAGGCCGACGCTTCTGCGAGTGTCCAAACCGTGGATGTTGAGCCTGTCGGCGCTGTGGGTGGATTGGCTCCTGGTCAATGGGCCGGCAATGCGGCTGTTTACGAATGGAATGAGGAGTATGGTGATGTTGGTCCACGTTTTGCGGATCTTGAAAAGCAACTTTTTGGGTCCGAGTTCCACGTCAAGGCAGGCATTCGGTTTGACAAGTAAGTTTCAATCGCACATCCCTCACACATTTTTCTAACGTCATTGTAGGATCACTGAACTCGATGTCACTCAAGAGGGTAGCATTCGCCTCAAGCCTATCCGCAAATTCGAGGATGCTGGCTTGCATCCTGTCATGATGGAGAATGTCAAATTAGCCGGCTACGATGTTCCAACTCCAATTCAGCAGTACTGTCTTCCAGCTGTATTCAAGGGTCATGACATTGTCGCTTGCGCTCAGACTGGTAAGTAGTTTTTCAACCAGTGAGAATTCCCTGCGTACTGATACTTTTCACAGGTTCTGGAAAGACCGCCGCCTTTCTCATCCCAATCTTGTCTAAGCTGATGGGTAAGGCTAAGAAGCTCGCGGCTCCTCGCCCCAACCCAGCCACCTTCAACGCTAGTACTCATGCTCCTATTAAGGCTGAGCCCTTGGTGCTGATTGTCTGCCCAACCCGTGAGCTAGCTACTCAAATTTTCGATGAGGCTCGCCGTTTCTGCTATCGTACCATGCTTCGACCCTGTGTTATTTACGGTGGTGGCCCAATCTCTGAGCAGTGCATCCAGCTTCAGAAGGGCTGTGATGTTCTCATTGGAACCCCTGGTCGTCTCTGCGACTTCATCAATCGTCCTCATATTTTGACTCTCAAGCGTCTGAAGTACATGGTTATCGATGAGGCCGATGAGATGCTCCAGTCTGATTGGGAGACCGAACTCAAGCAGATCATGTCTGGTGGCGGTATTTTTGTCTTCTCCCAATGTCAAAGTCAAATGCTAACTTGAAATAGAACAAGAGGAAGGCAACATCAAATACTTGATGTTTTCCGCTACCTTCCCAAAGATAGCTCGTGATCTTGCAACCGCCCATCTTGCTCATGATCATGTTCGCATTCGTGTCGGTCGTGCTGGTAGCACACACCACAATATCAAGCAGGAGATTATCTATGTCGAGCCATCGATGAAGCGCCAAGCCCTCTTTGACTTGTTGATGTCTGCTCCCCCAGCCCGTACGATCGTCTTCGTCAACTCGAGACGCACCGCTGACGAGGTTGATGATTTTCTCTTCAACCGTGAGATTCCTTGCACATCCATTCACAGCGACCGTACTCAGCGCGAGCGTGAGGACTCTATCCGTGCTTTCCGTACTGGCAAGGCTCCTGTTCTCATCGCCACTGGTGTCTCTGCTCGTGGTCTTGATATTCATCACGTTGCCCACGTCATTAACTTTGACCTTCCCTCAACTCAACATGGTGGCATCGAGGAGTACACTCATCGTATCGGCAAGTTCATCCGCTCCATATCATTGATCAAAACTAACATAATCATTAGGTCGTACCGGTCGTATCGGAAACACTGGTGTTGCATCTTCTTTCTACAATGACCGCGACTCCGACATTGCCGAGACCCTCGTCAAGACCCTCTTGGAGACCCGCCAGGCTATTCCTGACTTCCTTACCCAATACATTCCCGAGGGCTTCGCTGATGGAAAGGGTGATATCAATCTCCTGAAGTTCGAGGCTGATGAGGAGGAGGGCGGAGATGCTGCTGGTGGGAACGCTGGCGGATGGGGTGCTTCCACCGAGGGTGGTGCTGATGCTGGCGGATGGGGTGCTGCCACTGAAACTCCCGCAGCTCCAGCTCCTGCTCCTGCTGATGGTGGATGGGGCGGTCAAGCTGCGGCTCCTCCAGCTGCTGAGACTGGCGGTTGGTAAATTGTTTCATCTGCGCTTTCACATCACTCACAGATCTCCTCGCCTCAAGAGCACCACAACCTGCGGTAATTTACGGAGTACATTGGTAATGCTGGGAGGAAATTTGAGTGGCACATTTGCATGGAGGCGTTGGCGACGGAAAATTTTCCTTTGTATCTAGATCGTGAAGAATCGCAACGGAAGGAAGGCGGACTTGCGGTGACGAGGAACCTTCCACTCCGGGGTGTGGATTCTTTATGACTTGGGGGGACGGACCGGGCCATGGAGGCCGATGAGGGCCTGGTCTGGCCCCCCGCAATGGAAACAACCAAAAAGAAAAATACATGAAAATTTGCATTAGCAACCAACAATATTTTGTGCACAGCCAACTTCCTTCTGCAATATGACTCCATCGTTCTCTCATCCTAATCCAGCAGACTTACAACACGGTCAAGATCCAGCGACTACCTCTTCTAGCAACCCCTCCTCAATTTCAGCCCCCGACCTATCCTTCCCCATTCTCCCTCCCTCCTTCAACCCACCTCTTCTCACTACATAAAACAAACACGGCCTCCTCCCGCCCTTCTTCCCGCCCCTCTCGATCAAGCCAACCCTCAAAACGGCCTCCTTGTGACAAAAACCCCGCCTCTTGCATCAGACGAGGAAAAACACCCCTTTCTTCCCGATTTCTTCAGGTTCAAGTATCGATCGTCGAGTCTTGAAGAAATCGGTCTCAGGTAAAAGGGGCTTGAGCCCCATTCCAAAGAATACAGCATAGTCAGGTAGAGTTCGAGCCTGCAGATACCATTGAGCCTTTTACGAGACCGCTGCTCAAGAGGACCCTGGTTTTTGTTGAATCTAAATCCAGAACTCGTCAATGGAAGCATTGAACCGTCACAAAGTAAATTGGGAAAGCAGTTATTAAAGGTTATTCATTAATCGTGCGTTCGACTCATCGCCCCCATTAATCGTCCACGACGTCAATTATGTACAGTATTAAAAGTGCTCGAGTACCATGATTATGCCCAAATTGAGCATAGCAGAAAACAACCCTAATATAGCCAACCATGTGACGCCGAGCTAGGAGAGCAACATAAACACATCAAGACTGTAGTCGACAGATATCAAAACAAGTATAATAGATATTATCTAATAGTGATATCATCGCATGACGATCAGGGGGAGCACATCCAAGATGTTTAGACTGTGGTCTGGGGAACTTGAGTCTCGCCGTGAGTGCCGGTGACCTGTGTTGAGTCATTGGCCAAGACACCGTTGTTTCCGTTGTTTGCAGAGCCACGGGGAATCTTCTCTCCAGTGCTTGGATTAACTTTGTTTGGCGGCGCCTGGTCATAATCACGGATGTGAAGACCAAGGGTTGCTGGGTCAATGTTTCGGTGACCCCAGATGAGCAAAGCGCCGAAGATAGGCTTGGCAAGAATGTCGAGGATACCGTAGAAGACAGCTTCAGAATCAGGTGCAATGACATTACCACCTTCGGACAACCCCCAAGCAATTGGGTAAATGAACCAAAGGAAGATAGTCCAGACACCACATAATGTGAAAACTTTGGATACCTCGGGGCCGATAGCTTTAGCGTGCGCGCGTCCAACCAAGACAACATTGTACGCAATGCCGAAGAGGGCGACGGTAGCGAAGACGAAGTAACCCCACTTGTAAGACGACGCGACGAGAGCACCAACTAGACCGGTGATGACCATAACCCAGTCAAGGAGGATGGTATAAAGGACAGTGGGCCATGGAAGTCCAGCAGTCAAGAGCAAATCCATGAGAAGAAGCTACGGTGGGTTAGCAAATGCAAAGCAGTAGAGGAGGGAATACTCACAGGAGTCGTGACAAACCAATCGATGTATCTCACGTAGAAAATCTCACGATACAGGCCTCGAACCACAGGACTGTTTCTTTGAAACTCGACCAAGATCGGAGTGTATCCCAGGTTGGATGCCATGGTAAAGTAGGCAATAGAAGCAACAAGGGTGATACTGGCTGTGATGTAGTGGAAGATACGTCTGTTGCGAGGAACAGTGAAGCTCAACCCTATGAAAATGAAGGTGGAGACTGCCATGACAGCGGTTACAGCCCAGTACCAGTCAGATCCATGAGTAGTGATGTTGATGTCGGACGCTCCAGTATAGAGGGGCCCATTGCCGTTGACTTGCAAGGCGTCGTTTGCTCTCTTCTCGAAAGCCATCTTGGCTGGTTTGGGTGAAGAATGCAGATAGAAGGTGTGGTAGGAGTATAATTGAAAAGCAAAGATGCGATCCAAAAGGAAGATGGCGTTGAGGGCGGGACGAAGTGAGGATGGATGTAAAGAAAGAGGTTTTAAGAAGGCGAGGACAAGGCGTTTATGAAGGACACCAGGGGCTCAGGGAAGTCTCGTCCTGTGATTCTGACGTGCAGCAGATAGTGGAAGTGACGTTAAAGACACCCAGGAAAGTCGTTGTCAATCGTGGATAGCGTGGTGAGGGAGGACTAAGTCTAGACAATTTGGCAGGGAAGGAGCTACTTGCTCTAGTCCAGAGCTTGACCTCGAGAAGCATCCGAAAATGAAATTCTGTGGAGCTCTTTCACATCCTTGTCACAGATCAGATCGAGCTTCGAGCATCAAAATGCTTGTTGAAGATCTTGACTGTTTGGGTTGCATCGCGGTAGTCTCAACGGCAAGACAGTAGTAGTGGCTACGCTCGCTTTGTTACCGATCTTGCGTCTCATGATCCTTCACATTTTCGATTCGGGAGGTCGACTTGACCAAAGACAGACGACTTCGTCACTCTGCATTGTGCTCTGCATTCCAGGCTTCATGATTCATGAAGGCCAGCCCTATAGGCTGTAAATCAAATGCTTAGTTGCAGGCATCTTTTCTCCTGCCGCAAAGCATGGAGCTCCAAAGTCTCCCTAAGTCGCATCGTCCCGAGTTGCGGGTATAGAGCACATGCGACGCGCATCCGACGATGCCGCTCAGCTAAAATGAGGCTTCGAAAAGTGCTTTGTGATGTCAGACATTCAAAATCTCGATGAGCTCCGAGTAGTCCAGAGTCGCGCGACATTAAAGCTCTTGCAGGGATGCAGTTTAGAGCAAACGCCAGAAAACCGAAATGCTTGGCACTCAGAAATAAACATCTTCTCGTCTGAAATGCAGCCCAGAAAACATAGGGTACAGGAAACTACAAATGCATGTACACGAAGTGCGGAGTAAGGCAGAGTGAGTGCCTGCAGCAAGCATCTTCCTCAATCACATCTCCTCTTTGCGTTGTCTCTCTCCAATACCCTGCGATCTCCGCTGACAATCAAGCATTTCTTAGATCTCAGCCACAGATTTATGCCCTTGTCCGATCCCTGCAAGAAAAAATCCCTAGCTAGAAGCGGCGCCTCGGCCCACGATCCACCGTCGAAATTCGAGAGCATGGGAATTTGAGATTGGCATCATGAGCTCATCATGATTACTTAGCCAATGGGAATCTTCCTGGACGAGCTTCATACGGCACAAACACACAAACAATTGAAGAGAAATGTCGAGAGATCTATCGTGTATTCACACCGCAAATGTACCCCGGGGGATTGCCTGCCACTCCACAGCAGGAACAGGATACCTTATTCGTTGATGTTTGGATTAGGTTCTCGTTAAGAGTGCATGAAGGTAATGAGGGGGATATGCAAAAGCTTTGATACATGCTTGTAGCCAAGCACACACTTCACAGTCACAAGGTCCGGCATTCGAGGCTAAGACCGGCACTCCAAAGGAACGCTGTTTTCCAAAGAGAACCTTTCTCCTAGACTCTCATACTTCCAAAACGACATCATCGCAACCTCGTTTCAAATACTTTGTAATCAAAGTCAGACAGGAACTTACCTCCGCTACATATCCCAACACCCGATACTTCACTCCAAATCTAGAACTTCAGATCATCCAACTACAAATTTCTCCTTAGCTCGCGGTATATGAAACGGAAACTAGCAGCACTCCAATTTATTCAGTCTGGGCAAATTGCTTGGCACAAACCGCCGCTAAGAGCGGAATGATGTGATGATCACTGGAGACTTGAGCTAGGAGATTCTATGAAATGCATATGCAGGTTAGACAAGTGTTGGCCAGTGCCGAAGTAGCCGGGTCCGGTTCGAGATGCTCTTTTGAATGAGGGTGTTGGTTGCTGCTTTATGTTGTTCGTTTTTGGATTGGGAGACTGCTGCTTTCGTGGTATCAGAATTTGCCCAGATGTTTTCCGTAGTTGCCTCGAGGCTCAGGAAGGAGTTCTTCTTTCCATGTGCTGTTGTAGAGTTGAAGACAGGGGCGAACTCGGCGAGGCTGAAGTTCATAGAGGAAGCATGGAAGACTCAAGGATGCCGTTTACTACTAGACATCTGCTTTTAGGATCTAGACATAAGACATTGAGGGTATTATTCATTATCATATCTGCTTCTCTGCGCCTGGATATCTCCTCGCTACGTCCAAATTAAATATTGCCCATTATAACTACTGAAACTTCCCACTCCCCCACCCTTTCTTCTCATCCCAGTTCCAAGTGATAACCAGCCCCGAATTAACATAAAGCACCGTAGCAACCAGCACAACCAACGCCAGCATCAAAATCCCCAAATCGCTCAACAGAGCACCATTCCTTTGCACTCGATCAATATCCCTCGTGCCCTTACCCTGTTTCACACCCTCATCTCTAACCACACTCTCCTTTCCCTCCCACGGTACGTCCATCCCGAGATCAGCCAATACCTGCTCACTTGTAACCTTCGCCCCCGCAAGAACAATTGGAACGCCTGTCCCAGGGTGAGTACTCGCGCCCACAAAATAAGCCCCTTTTACACCTTCACATCTCGTCTTCGGCCTGAAACATAGCACATTGAAGAATGAGTGTGAGAGGCCGAGTATAGAACCTTTGTCGAGGTTAAAGGTACTTTCCCAGGATAGTGGGTCGTTGACGATTTCATTTGTGATGAGTGGCTGCAGAGAAGTACAGGAAGTGCGGGATTGTATTGTTTGGAGAATAGCTGAGCGTGTGGAGGCGATGATGGAAGGCCAGTCTTGCTCTTCCTTGAGACCCTGTCCTTTGGAGTTGAGGAGATGGCCTACAGGCACCAACACAACAATGGCGTCTTTTCCTTCTGGCGCAGCGGAGGGGTCGATGCGTGATGGTACGTTGACGTAGAAACTTGGTTCTCGGGGGATAGATTGGCGATCGAAGATAGCATCGAAGGACTCGCGGTATTCGTCTGCGAGGAAGATGTTGTGTGTGTTTAGCTCTGGGACTTTCTGGGAAAGGGACCAGTAGAAAGAGATGCTGCTGCAGGAGCCGGCCCGTTTTTGGAGGGATTTGGCGTAGGATGTTGAAGGGAGGAGGTTGTTGTAGGCGTAGACTAAGTCGGCATTTATTATCACCACGTCTGCGGTGAGAGTTTCTCCTGATGCTGTCTGGACACCAGTTGCCTTCTTCCCGTCTGGCGTAGTTATGACTTTCGAGACGGCAGTATTGAGCCGTATATCAACACCCAGCCGTTCGCATACCCGTACCAACGCAGCAACAACTGCATGAAATCCTCCAACCGGATACCAGATTCCCTCCGCGAGCTCCGTATACTGAAGCAGAGAGTATGTCCCCGGAGCATCGAACGGTGACATCCCCATATACATACTCCCGAACGTAAACACCCTCCTCATCCGCTCCGTCGAAAAATACTTCGCAGCTCTTGCATAGATACTTTCAAATGGATGGAGCTGGAACAAATGCGCCACAAAGCTCGGCCTCAGCATATTGAAAATGCTCGTGAAGTTCTTGTGCAGCACTTCTCTCACACTAATCTCATAATGCCTATGCGCCTCTCCCAACCATTGCAGATATCTCTCAAACCCTTCCTTTCCCTCCCACCTCTCAATCTCACGCTTCATAACAGCCGTATCGCTGCTCAGCTCGAACTTCTCCCCATCCCCGAACCAGAGATTGTAATTCGGCTCGCATTTTAGTAGTTCGACGCCTTCGGATTCGAGTGAGGTATCGAGGTCGTGGAAGGTCTCGGCGAAGAGCTTGGGGAGGAGAAGGAGGGACGGCCCTTGGTCGAAGCGGTAGCCTTCGTGGGTAATGAGACTGCAGCGGCCGCCGGTGAAGGAGTTTTTCTCGAGGACTGTTACTTTGAAGCCAGCTTTCGCAAGGCGGGCTGCTGTGGCTATTCCGCCAACTCCGGCGCCTGTGGACTTCTTGTCAGCAATTGTCAGAGCAATGGAGTGGAATGCGGGGTAGCTGAAGCTTACCAACGACAATAGCTGTCTTTTGTCTTGATTTTGAAGCCATTGCGTTGGGAGTGTTGACTGTGGGGACAAGCTGCCTGCGCAAGGCAGAGAAGATGGTGGTTCGACTTTCACATGTTGTGGTGAATGGAGTTGTAGATTTTAGTGCATGTCGAAGGAGGTAGCTCCCGTTGTGCCAAGACGAATCATGACGTTGCTGATCTTCGGCGTTTGCAACCCCTGAAGCTTTGGCGAATGATAACCTGAAATACAGGGACTTGGCCCCTATAACTACAAGCAGCTGTTATATTTTTATACTCCTGAGGAAATGATGCCCACTTTACTTAGCAATTGACTTTTGTGATTTCGTTATTAGGTTTAAATTGTATTCACGTTTACCTTATCATCTTTCCCAACTTTGGATTTGCTAAAATTGCCATGTCTCTTGCTGCTCTTTGCTTTCAGAGGCTCGCTGAGACCTCTTTGGGTTGTGCGTCCAAGTTTCATGTATAACATTCCGAATGTCTGAAGCCTGAAAAGTACATAATCACTGAGACGTTTGGACTTTTATGAAAATCGAAGAAGTATCGTGTAGGTGTGAATGAGTAGAGTTGATGTTCCTGCTAACGCCATCAAGTACTCAAAAGACTCATCCCAATATCTTACACTCCATTTTCTGATCCAGAAATCCCAATCTTCTACTTAGCAGTCCAATCCAAGTGCAGTCTCTCATCAACAGGAACATAGCTCTTCAACTTCTCTCCGACCTCCTCAAGACTCTTCGCCTCCACCAAAATATCCTTCTGTCCAGCACGAATGAAGCCAGCTTTGACAGCACCATTGATCCACTCCACTAGTCCATCCCAATAACCCTCAATATTGAAGAGCACGACGGGCTTGTTGTGAATGCCAAGCTGGTTCCAAGTCGTGACCTCCATCAATTCTTCCAGCGTGCCGTAGCCACCACTCAAAGCAATGAAACCACTGCCTTGAGCTCCGTTCATGACACGCTGTGCCATGGCTTGCTTGCGGGTATGCATACTAGAAACTACCAGCGTGCTGCCATACTCCTCAGGATTGGGAATATGGACCTTCGTGCCCTCGTGATCGACCACATGACCAGCTTCTTGCTCGTCTTGTTGTAGGAGGGCCAGAGGAATAACTCCTTGAACCGCGTCCGGACCAGAGAGTGAGACAAGGGTGCGTGCCACTTCTCCCATGAGACCGGTAATACCACCTCCATAGACAAGGTTGATGTTGTTCTCATGCAAGTATTTTGCGAGGGATCGCGCGGCTTCGATGTGGGCTGGGGAAGTGCCCTCGGAGGCGCCACAGCTATACTATATGTTAGGATTTGAGTGTAAATACAGGGTGGGAACACTTACAAAACACAGACAGTTGCTTGCTTTGGAATGGCCATCGTGCTGATGTCGGACATGGTGGAGGATTTAGAATTGAGAAGTTGAGGAGGGAGCTTTAAAGCTTTATGTATTCACAAATCTTCTTGCATGATTGACTGGTTCATGACAGTCTTTGATTGAATACCGCTTGTACTGCAGATGCTCGGGTAAAGATGCATCGTTCCATCTTTGACAGCCACATTCAGTCAGATAAAGAGTTTCAAATATCGGTGAGCAAACAGAGCTGAAAGTCAGAGTCCAAGATTTCTTGAAATATTTCTTACAGGGCTGATTTACTTATGAAACGATGTAGTTGGCTCATGTTACACTGTGGGGTATGTAGGTACCCTTGGCACTGCTTTACTAAGCACGGTAGGCTGTGACTCTTTTATATCTCACCTGCATATCCGTTTCTTGCACGTTTTCACTACCTTCCCAGAAAAGACGTTAAGGCTCTCTTAGCCCCGGGCGCCGCCGGAACCCGCATCGTTTTTTTTGAAAAAGGAATAGACGACAATCAACTTGAAAGGCGGTGTGGGAATTTTCTAAAGTTTGACCCAATTGAAGTGCAAACTAAGGTTGCTTGCATCAACAGCAAGTACAATCCAAAGGGAAGCATTTGATATTTCAGTGGCCTGTAGCCCTTCCCAAAGAGCAATCGAAACGAAATGTGCAAATCAAAGCTCCACAACTTCCTTGCAGCCTTGCCAAAATGCGAGCACCATCTACATCTCGAAGGCACGCTGGAGCCCGAACTCATGTTCAAACTTGCCGCAAAGAACAAAATCAACCTCCCTTCGGATGATCCCGCATTTGCTTCACCGGCAAGTTTGCTTGAGCGGTACGAAAACTTCACCGATCTCGATGACTTCCTGCACTACTACTTCCTCGGTATGGCCGTTCTGATCGAGGCGGCAGACTTTGAGGAGCTGGCTATGGAGTATTTCCATCATGCCAAACGAGACGGAGTGCTGCATGCAGAAGTGTTCTTCGATCCGGAAGAGCACATAGGGCGAGGCGTAGCTTTCGAGACCGTTGTTTCTGGGTTTAATGCTGCTTGCAAGCGGGCTCAAACGGAGTTGGGAATTAGTACTGAGCTCATCGTATGTGTTTTGAGACACTTGCCAGTCCAATCTGCAAATCAGACGTTCATCACAGCTCTGGCATCTGGAAATTTCAGGAAAGGAATACTTGCTGGGCTGGGCATCAGCAGTACTGAGAAAGACAAGCATCCAGAGGAGTGGAAAGAGATTTTCCTGGCGGCAAGGGAAGCGGGGATCAGGACTACTGCTCACGCTGGTGAGGAAGGCCCGCCCGAGTATATTGCAGCTGCACTCGATGTTCTGAAGGTCTCGCGAATCGATCACGGCACGAGGCTAGCTGAAGATCCTGCTTTGATGAGGAGAGTCTCCAACGAAGGCATCATGTTGACTCTGTGTCCGATCAGCAATCTCAAGCTGCGGGGTGTCAGCAGTATCGAGGAGATGCCCATTCGGAAATTTTTGGACACTGGTGTGAAGTTTAGCTTGAACAGTGATGATCCGGCATATTTTAGGACTTATATTTTGGATAACTATTGCGCTGTTCAGGAAGCATTTGATCTCAGTTTCAAAGAGTGGGGATTGATTGCGAGAAACGCTATTGGGGGAAGCTGGTGTCGTGAAGAGAGAAAAGATGAATTGATTCAAGCTCTGGAGAACTGTATTCGACATTTTGAGAAAACGTAGAATAATTTGAAATTATACGTTCACTCGAATATTAATATACTTTAATCGGATGATTTTACAAAAGGAGGTACGATCATCTCCCCACATCTTCAGGCTTACAAGCCCAAAGATCTATTTCGGAAAGTCCACGGAATCTTTACGAAGTGCACTATATCCCACCCATAGATTCTCGAGAAATACATAAACAGCTTTTCAAACATCATTTCAAACATCCATTCCCATTACGTCTCAAAAAAACAATGCCCACAACAGCAGTAATCGGCGCCTCCCGCGGCATCGGCCTCGCCCTCCTCACCCAGGCCTCCAAAACCTCCCAAGTAATCGGCACCGTTCGCAGCACCCCACCACCAGCCACGCCAAACACCAAATACCTAACCCTAGACATGACCTCGGAATCCTCAGTCTCGTCGGCGGCCTCACAAATCAGCGATGGAATCGACACGCTCATCATCAACGCCGCGATGGGCGACGACGAAAAACTAGTCCAGACCAGCGATGAGACACTAACGCGGTATCTAGATGTAAATGTAGTTGGACCGCATCGCGTGATTCGGGCGTTTTTGCCAGCGCTGAGGAAGGGAAAGGGCAGGAAGATTGTGCTTATTTCGAGTGGGAGTGGGAGTTGTGGGATTCAGGTTGAGACTGGGGGTAAGAGGGGGTTTGCGGGGCCGTATAGTGTTAGTAAGGCTGCTTTGAAGTAAGTCTTCCGGAAAAGAAGAAATATATATATATATATATATATATATTTGTTTTGGGGGAGAGGAGGGATAGAAGGGCGGAATGCTAATGGGGAGATAGTATGCTGGCTATTCAGTATCATAATGAATTGAAGGATGAGGGTTTCACTGTAGTGGCGCTGCATCCGGGGTGGGTGGCTACTGATATGGGGAACAAGGCTGGGAGTGGGGGAATGGATGTTAATGTTTCGGCGGAGAAATGTTTGGGTGTGATTGAGGGGTTGGAGCAGAAGGATAGTGCAGGGTTCTTTAACTATGAGGGAAAGACGCTGCCTTGGTGAAGCTTGACGCTTTGGATAGCTTGAAAAAAACAACGTGCAGAATTATGTATTATGCTTTCGTGGTATCTAGTATGCAAAATTTATCCATCTATCCCTCGCGCAACGCCTTCCATGCAACCCAAAGCCTTCTTCCAACTGGGACTGTAGCCCGACCTTCCTTCAACTTATATCTCCGCTTTTTCAGCACTCTCCCAATCTCCATGTAACTCTCGACAGCCACTCGCATGGGGGCTCTGGCATCAGACGGCAATTGTTCCATGGCCGGCTGACACTCTCTGTATATCCCAAACGCCTTCGCTAGTAACCGATTGCGTAACCTAGAGACCTCGAGGAGGTCAGGCTTCTCAATAGCATCTTGAGGACTGAGCCCTTCTTCCTTCAGCCATGCTGTTGGAAGGTACACTCGTCCAATCTTCGCATCGACTGCTATGTCGCGGGCGATGTTGACGTATTGCAGAGCAACTCCCATGCGGCCCCCGGCATGCACGAGGCGTTCTCTTTGAGAGAGGGTCGTAAGAGAGCAAGTATGAACGAAGACCAATTCCAATATCAATTCTGCAACCGTTCCAGCCACATGAACTGCATAATCCTCTAGGTCGTGCTCTGTAGCAATCGGGAATTGAGGAGAAATGGTCTGGTTGAACTCGAGGTCCGTTTTAAAACCTTCTAGGAGGCCATACAGAGGTCCAAACGGAAGTAGGTGGGTTGGAAGAAGGCGTAATGCGGACTGTGCAGATTCGGGGAAGCTATCTGTTATGTAGTGGTTGAGGTCTGGTTCTTTTGAGGTGATGCGGGCCTCTTTGGACGCATATGCAAGATCGAGGTAATGGGTGAGCTTTCGAATCCACTCTTTGGCCGTAGATTCGGTCTCGGCGTTATCAACAAGGTCATCTGCGACTCTACAAAACGAGTATCTAAAATTTATTAGCAAGGACTTTTCAAAACCTGGTGTTTATATCACCTACAGAAGAATCAAATCTATGCGAAGGCGCCCAGAGAAGGTTGAGCTGGCCAAGTAGAAGCTTCTGCTTTTCTTCTGGAGTCTTATGACTGCCTGTCTGAGTCCAACCAGCCTCTCTTCGTTATATTTAGCATGATCCGTGAGAAGTGCTTGCACCAGCAGAACCGGCGATGGCAACTCAGGGACCTTGGTAAATAGCCCGGGAAACGTCAAGACGATTGCCAGAGCATGATCAAAAGCCACCATTCCAAACACGATCAGAATATTTGTAGCCAAGAAAAAAATGGCTTCCTCAATCTCAAGACCATCCCAAAGATGCACTCCGATTTTAGTGCCCGATGAAATAGCCCATGTCCCTCTTTTCAGCGCCAAAGTATCTACGATCCAGAGGTAGAGGGTGGGTATCCAAATTGGGAGAATTATGCTGCTGTACGGGAGGGTCACAAGAAATTGTGACGAGAGTGACCAAAGGAGCAGCGCAAAGGGGCCAGCCCAAGCTATTATCAGTCCTAGATACGTTCCCTCACCTCCGTGCCAGATCTGAAATGCACTGATCATAATCCATATCGCCAAAAATGCCTGTCCAGCTCGGTGCAGAAATCCAGTTGTCTTGCGGGGAACAAGGTAAGTGGGGTGAAAGACCGGCTTGCTCAAAAGCAGGTAGATCAAAGATGTATTGTATGTTTGTATGACGAAGAAGAAGACTTCCTCAGCGGGTATCGAAAACAATCGCGGTCCAATGATTACGCTCGGAGGATATGTCCATATTTTGCGCCGGATTAGATAAGAATCCCAAGGAATGGTGGAAACGACTGCGATTGTAACCAGAAAGAAGATTTTGTATAGATCTAGACGTGTGAGGAAAGGCCGATAGAGATATGTTAAAGCAATGGCTGGTGGAATCGTGTACTTGAGATGCCTGCGGAACAGTCAGATAATCTCTCCCAGGGCCGGAGATGCGGGACGTGGAACCTACACGAGCGCATACTCGAGCCCCATGCTTGCGCAAATGCCGGAGAATATCAGCAATACGTGCAACAATACGTGCAATACAATCGTGACATGGCAGTCACAGCGAGGGATAACTCAAAGGTAGAGACTGGTGGGTGTGTTGGTGAGTTGAGCGAAGTAAGCTCTAGCTGAGCTCTGCCGCAAGGCTGCCGTTCCTTGTTTCACGACCAATCAAGTCCAGCTCTTCCCAAGGTGAGAAGAGAAGGCCAAGAACGTGACTTTTGTTCGAGAAAAGGATTTTGTGTTGAAGCAGCAAGAGCGACCTACTAGACCTACTAGGTTCGACGTTACCAGAATGAGCCTAGAGCTTTATGCTCAAAAGTACCGTGGCTGCCGCTGGCTTTCATGACGATTCACACACACTCTGCCCAATCACTGGATTTAAAGCAGCAGGTGAATCCAGAAGGAGGCTTGTCCGGATTTAGATGGGGATGGGGTCCAACAAAGTCAGATTCAGAGTGCAGTTCGAGGCGATTGAGAAATCGAAGATTTGCGTGTGACTGTGCCGGGAATACAGAAATGTACAGGGATCTATGAATGCACGGCCCCGAGATCCCTGTAGCGGGGCAGACAGGGTTTGATACAGGGGAGAGCTCCGCACATCGTCACAAATGGGTCGATCTTTCTTCACCTGCAAGCACTTTAGACTCTGTCGTCATACTCTGGAGCAACATTCAGTAGCCCGAACTCTCCGCATCGCATTTTCCTGGCAATTCTGCCTGCGCCATCAAAGACTTTTGCCATGTTCCAGACTCAAATTCTGTCAGCGCCCAGGCGGCCGAGGAGACCCCCCCCTGTTTCCAACTCTGCACGTGCTGTTGGTGCAGTTGGTGCTGTTGGTGCTGTTGGTGCTGTTGGTGCTGTTGGTCGGAGCTGTGGGAACTCTGGATAACCAAGCATTTCATCATAGGCTTTTGTAGTTTTTGTCCTTGTATGCGTATTGAATTTTCAGTGCTTGCCCTTCATACACATCTATCTATACACTCGAATGATATCCAAATCCAATTCGGCACGGGCATATCTTCCCACATGTCCAAGTCAACAATAATATCTGTTCGTACTCTACGCACTCATGACGCTTGTCAATGAGAAGCAGAGCAGGTCTCAAAAGCCTCATCCATACCTCCATGGCAACTTTGCTCCCATACACCGAGTCCAGCCCCTCACGCCTTGCTCTTACTCCGGCACCATACCAGATGAACTTGCAGGCGGCGAATACGTGAGAAATGGTGGAAATCCAGTTACAAATGAAGACCTGGGAAGAGACGCCCACTGGTTCGATGGGGACGGAATGCTGAGTGGTGTTGCATTTCGACGGAAAGGAGGGAACATCCAGCCAGAGTTCGTGAACCAGTATATCCTTACGGACGCATATATTTCGACGGTCACAACTCCTTCTCTTCGCTTACCAATTCTTCCAAGTATTGCCACACTTGTGAACCCTGCCTCGAGTCTGCTCACAATTATACTCCGCATCTTTCGAACTATCTGTTTGGTAATCCTCTCGAATCTTCCGGGTTCACAGTACACAATTAAGAAGATCAGTGTTGCCAATACCGGAGTTCTCTATCATGATGGTAGAGCATTGGCAACATGTGAAAGTGGGCCTCCCATCCGAGTATCTTTGCCAGGACTGGAGACGGTTGGTTGGTTCGATGGTAGGAAGGCAGAAGGGGAACCCCTAGCAGAATCAATACCTGGAGAGGGGTTTGGAGGAGAAGGCATTTTGAGTTTCATGAAGGAATGGACGACAGCCCATCCTCGAGTCGACCCCGTTACGAAAGACCTTATCCTTTTCCATTCGACATTTATCGCACCGTTTGTGCATTATTCGATTATACCCAGCACGCAAAATGCGTCTGTTGCCGCGCCTCGACTTGTCAATGCCGCCGTTCCTGGAATCAAATCCGCAAAGATGATGCATGATTTTGGTGTGTCTTCTACGCACACTGTTATCATGGATCTTCCTCTGTCACTTGACCCTAGAAATATTGCTCGCAATAGACCGGCAGTGGAATATGACCCTTCTGGGCCGTCGAGATTCGGGGTCTTTCCAAGATGGAACCCTGAAGCTATTAGATGGTTTGAGACGAATCCTTGTTGCATCTTCCACACCGCGAACACTTGGGACGAGGAGGAATTTAACCCGTACACTAGTATGGTGGAAACAACAGCCATCAATATGCTTTCTTGTCGCTTGACAAGTTCATCACTGGTATACAGCGCTGGAGATATCGCTGCTCCTACTCCAAAAGTCATTAAAAATCCAAGATACCCGCAAGAAGAAGAGCAATGCCGGCTTTACTACTACCGATTCCCTCTCAGCGGCGACTTTAACAATATAAGCCATCAATTCGCCCTGTCTGCAATTCCTTTCGAATTCCCCTCCGTTCGAGACGACGTATCTATGGGTGCGGCGCGATATATCTATGGCTGTTCCGTTTCTGACAGCTCTTTCGGCGCAGCCCTCGGCCGCGCAGTCAAGATCGACTCCCTCGTCAAAGTAGATACCACAGCCTTGATAACTCGCGCTCAGCATGACCCTCCTACAGCGATTACAGGCTGCGTGGATAATCGAACTGTCCCCGAAATTCTCGCCTCCCAAGACCCTAAAGATCCAATCAAGATCTTCAAACTCCCGCCCGGCTTCTACGCGCAAGAATCTCGATTCGTGCCCAGAAACGACGGCGCTAGCGAAGACGACGGTTGGATCTTGACTTATGTTTTCGATGAAAGCCAGCTTGATGCCAACGGGAATGCCGGACCGGGCGCGAAGAGCGAGTTGTGGGTTGTTGATGCGAGGGAGATGAAAGAGGTTGTTTGTCGTGTGAAACTACCGCAGCGTGTTCCGTACGGCTTGCATGGAAACTGGTTCTCGGAAGAAGACATGCTGAGTCAAAGACCGGTGGAGAGTATTCGATCTCTGCCGACCCTCAAATCTAAGGATGAGCAGGAAGAGAGTGTGTGGATGGATATTTGGATGGGTATTCGAAGAAAAATGTTGGATGTTATTGGATGAGACATTTGTCTTGACATAGCGAAGACGGTCGAGCTGAGGTGTTGTATTCCTTTTAACTTTGTACTTGCATTTGAAGGCGTTACGACGCATCGGACTGGGCGGTATTTTATTTTCTCGCATGCATCATACCCATTTTGCATAATGAAGGAATGAATGATAAAGGTATTGGATTGGCGCGTTCTGTATATATGATAATGATGGCAGTCGCAGGATGAGGACTGCTTTAATACATAATTCTTACTACTCCGCCCCTCTTCGCTTCCCACTTTAATTTGTCTGCAATTTGAGGTTAAGCCGAGTTTCTCGTTTCTTCTTCCAAATATTTAGCATTTTTCCTCTTTGAGTCTCTATGAATTACTCCATACATCTCAGACTCTCATCTGTGACAAATTATCCGACGTAAAAGGCAGCGAATGGCCGGTCTTGGGTAGTAGTTTCACAGCTTCCCTGGGTACTTTTATTCCTCTATGTGTTTCCACACTTACCAAGCATCAATTGCGAGACCTACTCTGAAGGTAATTTTAGTGATCTCTAACAGCAACTCTATCTTTGAAACAAGCCCCTTTCTGACAGCATCTCAGCACTTCCTTTTGATAGTATCCCCTTTGCTTCATACATCTAGATGAACCGCCACAACTAGGCGGCCTCAATGAGTCATATTTGAAAAGACGCTCTTCTTTAAAGACAAATCCTGTCTGCAAATAGCATGAGGTGGAACAAATACGTTGTTGATTTGCCTTCTAGCCATAACCAAATCAAGCCCATGCTTTTTTTAAATGCCTAACCTGCCTGCGGGCGAAGTATATTCTGCATTGCCCTTACTGCTTCCCTGACTCGTCCTCCTGTTTTGATTTAGATCTTCATGGATATATCAACCCCACTTTCAGCCCACTCCCAGGAGCACCAAGGCAGACTACGTCAAAAAGTCGTATCTTGGATGCGCCTGTTAGACGTTTTAGGTTGTTTATATCGTTCGTCATCTGAATCATAGGTGCGTGACAAATTCCATTTTAAAGTCAAGAAGTAGATGAGTTTACTTTTTCTTGCTTCAATGGGTTACATGAAATGAAGTTCTTTCATGACAGCAAAATTTAGTTTCACTTCACAAAGTAAAGCGTCGCCCTTGCTGAAGATTTCATGTTATCAACGTCTATCGCTTGAGGGATTCCTGCTCTGGAGGCGTTGTGAGTTCATCTCACTTGTTCCATGCTGCATTCATGTAATGAACGATGTCTCTGATTGGACTTGGTTTTATTGACTGTAATGTGGGCTTAATCATTAGCTCCAGTCAACGTGTGGTGGGGCAGACAGTAAAGGGGTTGATTCACATCATTCTTGGAGTCCTTGCGCTGATTCACTGATCTGGATATCATTCCCAGATTTTGATTATTAAAAGCGCAAAAATGAAATTACAGCTCATTCGGAGGAATCAAAATAAAGACGAAAAGATGCACGGAGCCCGAAATGTGGAAAGGACAAAAGCATGCGGCCGCAAGATCACTTGAGATTCCGTGACTGCTTACAATATAAATGTGATTTCAAATCTATTCTATGAATGCAATTCCTTCTTGACAGCGAGTATCTACTTGACTGAATGTTGACTCGTGGAAGACTCACAGTCTGGCCAGTTCATTCCTTGCTACAAGGGCTTCGGTCTGCGTCCGCTCGCGCGCGTCTGATACGCGCATGCGTGCAAGCTAGCTTCAGAAAACACAACTGCTCTTCTGTCGTCTTTTTTTTTTGTCTAGCTTAGAGATCAATTGTGGGTAGTTTCACCCCTTAAATACTCAAACTTGGCCTTAGAGTAGAGTGGAAAGCGGACTTGGAGGCACATCTTCGCTTTAACGTCCTAGGCACATCGTCAAGCTCGAATATCAAAAGACTTACCACCATATATTCAAACTCGCGGGTCTTCTGTGGTTACGTACGAATGGAGCAGCCGCCAGCCGAATCGATGTGTTTGGGCTTGGAGGCTCATCCGAATTCCATTCCTCAAGACTTCTCTCCCGAGAAGGTTTGCTCTAGCTATACACCGGTTATCTAGACTGCTAGGGGTTGAGTTTCGTGTATTAACGAATGAATGTAGTTCTTGACATCAAAATATGTTCTGATATCTCTTTCTTCGCTCAGTGCATTCTATTCTTTCACCAACTTTGAATGATCTTGAGCTTGCCTATCACACGGCGAAACTTACTGGTACCACTTTCAAGCAGAGCATCTGGTAACCAAGAACTCCATGAAAGAATGCTCTGGCTCTGATGATCTGTTTTGGATGAGGGTATGAGACTCAAGGGTTATTTTTATACCAAATTTAGAGGGGTGTTTCTGGATGGCAAGTGAGTTAATCCTCTACGATGACAGGGGCTCATATAAAATTTCATATCTTCTCTGCTTCTTCGGTTTGTCAAACTATTTAAATCCCTGGGAAAGAAAATCTGATTTTGGTGAATTTGATCAGCGGCGCTCACAGTACCCTCCGCCAATTTCTCTCAAATTTGTGAGCCACATGCCCTGGAAGCCTGGTTTCCAGCCATGTCGCATCCGATGCTTGAATGAAGTTCTCGACAGCAATTTCCATGGAACGATTTCATTCGTAGTATTAGCTTTCAGGTTCCCTCTAAGGATTTCACCGTCACGAAGCTCTTGTGGGCCACTAGTCCTCCCCCTCTGCGAAGTCAACAAGCTATCGCCACGCCATGGCGCAGCAATGCCACCCTCAAACTTTATTTCCTTCTCGCAGTGTATATGGTGAATGTGCTGCGACGCTTGTTCCATGAGGAAATATGTACGGAGGATACTGAGTGGTACCTCTAAAAATTCAAAAATAAGCCGTCACTTACGAGAGAAGCTTTGAGGGGAGGTGCGGGGGAATCACTTGCCAGTGACTATGGTGAATCCAAATTAATCCTTTTACTTCAACTACTAAACTTCTGAGCTTACTCACACTTTGGTTCAGAGGGGCTACCGAATTGAATGAGATATATTTTGCTGAATCACGGGCTTGGGCAACGTTGCACCATGTTTATGCGAAGAGTGTAACTTCGTGTGTCGTAAATTCAACCTCACCTTTCTAGCAATATGCTCGTGGACTTTCTGGAATTCGAAGTAAAGCCATCGCACATCAATCTCACGTCAGGAATATTTGCCTCCCAATTTTACGAGTACCGCATGTATTTTCTAGGGATCGTGTGGCCCGACGAGGCCCAAGTAGTTGCGGGGCGTAAGTGCATGGCAATCTCTCCGGGTGCAATTCTCCTTTGGAAGGATTTGATTGCTTCAATTTTATCGACAGGAGCTATGCTGATCTCAAGTAGGCCGTTGTTGGTGAGTGTCCTAAGACTTGAAAATTTGGGTGTGATGGGCAAGTTCGCGGCTTCCCCATTCACTTTTCAATAATACCCAGGTAGGTATTGACGGAGGCTGTTGCCAATCGTAATTTCTCAACTATCTGGGGTTATAAAGAAGCTGCTCAGTATATTGATTTTATCTTTGCGCACCCTGGCAGATAGTCAGTCATAGAGGACATTTTTGATTGAGTGTCGCCAGAAATCCCATCATACCCCGAGAATGTCTCTAGACCCTCCACTCTTTTAAGTGAAAGCCGCTACAGTATGTTTGTTGATACAAACTGCACGCAAGAGCTTCTCTGGGTTACATCCATTTCTTGGTTTCCGTTGGGTGGGAATGAATCGAAGGTGTTTCGAAGCCAACTTGCATGGCGTGCCACCGGAATATCCGAAAGCACGAAATAGCAGAACCGGAGTTTATCAGAGAATCTATTTTTAAATTGCTTATCTGCCGAATAGAGCCTCTATCGATCCTCTTGATGGCAACTTCATTGACATAAGATGTTGACGGGCTGACATGGCCATTGCGGGGCAGAGTACCATTTCACATGGCGATGTCGCGATCTAGGAGCTTGGGCCTGCTTGAGGACCGTTTCTAGGGAGCTAGCCCTTAAGTCTCCGTCTCTCCAGCGTCTGAGCCACTGGAGTTTCAGCGTCCCCGCGCTAAAACTCGGGACTTCAGCGCCCTCACATGTGCAAGCGTCACAACCCTGTGTTGTTTGAAAGGTTTGCGCTCCTCCTACCCCTGCCTAGATCGGAACAAGCTTCTCATAGACGCAACGTTTCTTGTACATCGAGGTCTCGAAATTATCCTCTCTGGGGTTGAAATCCCCATCCTGCCCCAATATTCCTGCTCGGTGGCGACCAGTACCTGACAAATGCGTCTCTGCACCATGGGAATGCGATGCAGTTAGTGCGAGCATTATTATCGTCATATTTCGCCAACATTTGCTGCCAAATTATTGAAAAATATTATCTGATTATCTGATTTTTCGTTTCATTTGTGGAGAGTGAGGAGAGTGAGGAGGTGCCTCGATTGACGTCTGACCATCTCCCCTTGATGGGCAATTTAAAGTTCTAGAGTCAGCAATCGGGAAGTCCGAATGCAGTTCGTCCGATGCTTATATTTCTTCTGATCTTCAAGCTGAGAGGCTTGCCGTCGCGAACAGGAGTCAGGACCCTGGAAACAGGAGTGATGAGTTACCAGGAGACTGCGGGTTGCTGTCCATCCTCCCCCAACGCAGACAATCCTTCTGCGACGTTTCTGGAAGGTCCTGCCCCTCATTGAGGCTTGGATGTGCTAGCGTGCCCTCTCATTGGTACCTTCTTCGGTTAGGCTGTGTGGAAAAGGGGGTTAAGGTCTTGGCAGTTTGGGAATCCTGGCCTTGCAAATCTCCAACAATATCCTCCGCATGGTCAACCTCACCACCAACAACGTTCAAAGGATGCTCCAACATGGGAAATGCCCTATCTCGTTCCGCGAATCACGGGAAGCAGTCATGGCCTCAGCCGCAGCACGGGATTGCAATCTTTTGACACACCGACTGCCGTCTGCAGTGACAGGCTTGAAATCCTGGAATCCTACGTGAGCCCTAAATAAACTCGGGATGAGGTTCACCCATCAAGTGAAACGGGATTGCAGCCGCAATCTAACTACCGTACCGTACTCTCGTGCGAGGTCTTTATATCTGATCAACCCATAAAATATGTCTGCTTCTTGATTATAGTTTCAACAGAGTTTTTGCCTTTCTTTTCTTGTTCTTGGTCATTCTTTTTGAACCCCACACTCATTTTCGTATAACCTCTCAAGATGGTATCACCATCTCTGCTCTGCCTCTTGGCAGGAGCCATTCCAGTCTTTTCTGCTGCTCTGAAACCCTTGGTTGCACACGATGTAAGATATGTTGGAGAGCCTGAAAGACGGCATCTCGACATAGACGAGTTCTCAAATTTGGAGGGGCGGGACAAGAAACTTGGGACCTTCAACCTTGCGAAGACCTTTCCAGCAAATGATGTTTTGATCCAAGTGTAAGCTTAAGCGTCTTCAAAGAAAGATATTGAGTCAGGCTGACCAACCTTACAGTGCGCTAGGAAAATCGAGCGGTGCTACAAGTGGATCTTTGTCTCTGACTGCTACGTGCGTCGATTGCCACACAACCGGATCTGCTATTGTCACTACAAGTGGAATAAAGAAGGATGACGGACTTCTTGGAGATATCATCGATTTCCTCAAGGCAAAAGACAAGACGGATGTCGTTGCAAAAGCGCTCGGTATGGACTTGGTGGTGGAACTGGATAACTTTGGTGGTCACTTCGAATTCGATATCGCTTTCGCTGCTTCCGGTACATATACCGTCACCCTTTTCAAATCCGAAACCCCGGTCGGTGTCGAGGTATGTCTTTCAGCTTTTTCCCCTTCTTCGAGTCGACACAAAATGCTCTGAGGACACGAAGAGGTTGTGCTGCATTTACTGACTTTCAATAGCTTGACGACAGCAACAAAATCGGCCTTCTATTTACCATTGAGCTTACTCTCACGGTGAGCGATTCGGTTGACTTCACCACTGGATTCGACATCTCGTTCCCTAAAGGTGCCAGTTTCACCTTGAACCCTATCAATGGTGACCTTGTGTCAATGAACATGTGAGTCCCGAGGAAGCTTTGAAATTCGGAAGTGATTTGTACTGACTCGGTATTCAGTGGCGGCGCACAAGTCAACTCTATCCCAGTCAAGTTCAAGAAGGGCGCAGCATGCATCGCTGCCGTCCTCCGTCTCAAATTCCAAGCCGGCGTTGCCCTCAAGGTTTTCAAGACTGGCTTTGATTTTGAATCTGGAGTTTTCTTTGATCCGCTTCAGTACAAGGCATGCATTACTTATCAGCCAGAAAAGCCATGCGCTCTGGAATTTACCGAAAATTTCTTTGAGGAGATTGGAGCGTATGCCAGGGCCGTTGGGGACCTTGATTTTGCAAAGTTGTCCGTAGGACCCACTGCTGTCTCTACATTCTTTACCGGAGCACTCCCGTCGCAATGCTTGTCGACTGCTTCGTCATCGGCTTCGAGTAAGACTGTCATTTCGACAACTGCTCCTCCGGTTAAAGAGACATCGAAGTCGGAAGCTGGTACATCATCCAAAGCTGGTACAACAACTGGAAAGACTGTATCTGGAGGGAAGAACAGCACAGCCACGGAAACCAAGTCCAGTTCAACCTCAACCAAGAGAGTGCTCTCCACGTCTACTGTGGTCTCTTCCGCCAATGCAACATCTGGGAAGACGGATGGCATCACTGCCAGTGGGAAACCTTCAGGTACGACCATTTCAGGAGGATACGTTTCGAAACCTACAGGTGTTTCTACAATTGTTTCTAAATTTGGAACCGGGTCTGCTGGCAATGTCTACACTCAACCAACGGGTCCCGCTCCTTATGGAAACTCATCAGCATCGACCCAAAGCTTTGCGACTGTAGTAACTATTCCGACCAGCCTCGCAACCACCCTTCCTGCCTCGAGCCTAAAGACTGATGGAGTTGCCACTGGCGGAGCGTCAACCACAGACACCATCACATATACTTCAGTCTATACCATCACTTCCTGCAAGCCGGAAGTCACAGACTGCCCTGCTAGAATTGGTCAAGTGACAAGTGAAGTCATCACCACAACCACGGTTTGCCCTGTCTCTGGTGCAAGCTCTACTGCTGGCGTTGTCCAGACCCTTGCGGTCTCAAGCCCCGCACCAACAGGCACGGATCTCACCACAAGAACCATTATGTCAACGTCAACTTATACCATCACATCCTGTCTGACGGATGTCTTGCACTGCCCAGCATCTCTCACCTCGGATGTAGTCCAGACCAAGACAATCGTCGCCTACACGACTGTGTGTCCAGTATCGCAGACCGACTTCCCCTCAGCGCTCCCATCAACGGCTGCGGCATCGGCTGCGGCCTCCAAAATTGCGATTGCTGGTGCGGTCATTACTACTGCTGCTCCCAGCTATTCAGTCAACCCGGTACCTCTGACGCCTTGTGAAACCCCAATCGTCAAGACATTTGATAGCTACGCACCACTTCCCACCATCACCATGAACGTTACTGCAATTGCACCATACCCGTTGTTGAACTCGACAGTGGGAAGCTTTCCAACTGCCTCGGGCGCTGCTTCAAATGTGGTTCCAATTACCAAGACTGTGATTCCTGTCCCCCTCCTTACAGGATCTGCATCTGCTGTCCCTGTTACATCTGCATCTGCAGCGCCAATTGGCTACTCGAAGATCAATGGGTACAACGGGATCAAGGCGCAAGCTGAGACAAGCGGGGGAGTTACTCTTCCCTCTGCGAGCCCGGTCTCAAAGCAAACCAGTAGTGCCGAGTCTGTTTCTCCTCGGGGCCTGATGATTTTGGGTGCCAGTGTGGTTGGTCTTTTCGCTCTACTTTAGGAATTTGGGCCCCAATGAAACGGCGTATGATGTATTTGTAGAGATAGAAGGGCACAAAGAGACGCTTTTGATGAATTTCTTTTTAGCCTTCCTGTTATACCCCTACCAAATTGGTAGACTTAGATTATCGCCTTACCCGTTACTTATTTACTATTTTTGCGGTATCTTTTCAGTCTTTCACTACGAGAACTTTCTGAGGCAACATTCAATAGCTCTCCTCTGTGTGAAAAAGAGAATTCCATTCAGTAACGTTTGCGAACAAGGGGCACAACTGAGTCGTTGCCACTGGATGCCGTAGGAATAGTAAGGGGTGTTGACACGTGACCGTGATATGCTACCCAAATCCTCGGGCTTTCAATAATCTGGGGGATTACCACAGGGTTCAAATGCTTGGATTAATAATTTGGGGTATGGCAGAAGTCCCGAGTCAATATTATCCGGTTTGCCGAGCCAATCCACCTCCAAGAGAGGATTTACAAGTAAGAAAGGCTTCAATTACCCGCAGGCAGAATGTAGATACTGAGACCAAGTGCCTCTTAGAATGAGCTCCCATATTGACTTATACTGCATCGGAATAATCATACGGGTCACGCTGTGTTCAATCGTCAAAAAATGCCAAACGCATCAGGTGCCACCGCCTAATTCAATATCATAAAGCAATACTTTCATTCTATGAGAAGTTCCTCTGACAGTCCACAATTTTATCATCATGGTCTCATTTTTGTCCATCGTTCTTTCCATTTCCGCTGCATTTGGAGTCTCTGCCGGTGATGGCGGGGTTCTTGAACGTGACGATGCCACAACAGCCTTGAATGATGCCGAAAAATACATTTCTTCTGCTTGGAATGACGGATATGCGAAAATGAAATATAAGAATGGACCAGAGGGTCAGTATACTGTCAATTGGAGCGGAAACGTGGGCAACTTTGTTGTCGGCAAAGGTTGGAATCCAGGAGGTCCGAAGTAGGTGATTTCCAATTCAAACTCTCTCTTTCCTCCCAAAGTCCTGGTGAAACTTACATGTTATGTAAAATAGAGCCATCAACTACTCCGGTACATTCGAGCCAGAGGGCAATGCGTATCTCTCAGTCTACGGCTGGACGACAAACCCTCTTGTAGAATACTACATCATCGAGTCATACGGCACACATAACCCTTCCAACACTTCCGAAGCGGTTCCCAAGGGAAATCTCACAAGTGATGGAGGGACATATGAAATTTGGACTAAGATGAGAGTTGACAAACCTTCCATTATAGGGACGGCAACTTTCCCCCAATTCTGGTCTATCCGTACTTCGAAGATTGTTGGTGGTACCGTTACCACTGGAAATCACTTCGAGGCTTGGACCGCTGCCGGATTGAAGCTGGGTACTCACAACGAGATGATCGTTGCTGTGGAGGGACAAAATAGCAGTGGAACAGCTAGCATAACTGTGGGAGTCCTACCGTCAACGACACCAACGTGAGTCTCGTCTCCTCGAGCAAGAAAACTTAAGCAGTGTAATAAATCTGATTTCATGACTAGTCCATCACCAGAGGTCGTCAAGTCTGCAAGAATCTACATATAGAGGAGGTTGAAGTATTTGAACAAGACCTATCAGGGGACTGGTAGTGGAGCGGAGTCGGGGTTTATGTAATTACAAGAACTTGCTCGGACACCAGACTCATTGGCGTGATATTGATTGCCTGATGCAAGGCTGATATTTACCATTTCGACAAGATGCTTTCAATAAAGCTGGATTACCCTCGACCCCAAAATAGTCTCAGTATTACGCGTCAAAGTGTGATATGCGAGGTACAAAATACATGAAGGTAACGTCCCAGGCCATTGCAACAATCTTGGCAACCCTTTTTTGCCTATATAGGCAATGACACGTTACCTACTTATATTAAAGAAATGGGTTACAATTGCACTTGATGAAGCCAGTCTCATCCATGTTGATGAGTGACTATTTGAACATATAGCGAATGTGATATTGTCCACAAATAATTGCCAGTTCTGGGAACTTGTTGCCTATCATGCCATCTTCTAGGATTTATACGAAGTGCTTCATACTCTTTGCCTGCTTGGTAGAAATAGCAATTTCGAAGCCAGTGCCTGGGCACTCCGAGACTGGTGTGTTTCTTTGTTGTTCGGGCTTCGGACAGTTTCCGCTAACATATCTGGAGAAACCCCGCGACTCGTAACTCGAGCTGGTCAGCCCTACTACAGCCCTGACGATTGGCCACACACAATTCATATCGCGACGGAGGATGATCAAGAGACGTCGTGTTATGACTTCCCAGATAGGGCACTCGGTGGTTGGGCGGAGAGTAACACCGTGCCGACAACTTACGAAATATTTTGCTGGCAGAACGGCACCATCGAAAAATTGGGGAATATATTCCTCAAGACCACAAAAGGCTGCTACCTAGATGAAAATGACATTAAAGAAGGAAATGCTCCGGATGTCGACTTCACAAAACTTCTGCCATGGTGCGGGCCGCTGCGTCCGTACGAGGTTTACAGCACAAAATCTGAATACATGCTTCCCGGTTGGGATCCCGTTGCCGGATATCTTCAGAATTGCTGGCTAGATACGACGCTGAATTCAATCACAGTGCACGACTTGTGGTTCAGCGTGCATACCTACTGCTGGGTCAATGGTACCACAGTTGGTTCTTCCAAGTATAAATATGATTCTCAATTTTGAGCTATAAAATTAGTAACGGCACTGACATTTACGTAGCCGATGGTACGAAAACGCAAAGTTAATTAATGGGACAAAGTGCTACTTTCCGTATGATTCATTTGACGTGACCATACTTTATACTGGGCCGATGGCATGTAAGGCTACAGAGTTGGCTAGGTGATGAGCAGGTTACTGACTTGTGATAGCTATGGCGGGGGGAGGAAACGAATGTCCTGATTGGGATCATCCTCCAGATTCCCACGCGATGGAATAAACGCCGTCTCGCGGGTGATCCAATCGGTACCATCTTGTTGGTTTCATCGTTGGACTTGGTTCATTATTATTTTGACATTTTGGTGCCTTTGATGGCCCTCTGTTTCATCGATCTGGAAAAATGCAGCCCGTTCAAGGGACGGAATACGAGAAAAATGAGAGGTGTGTGTCAAATGGGACTATGCGTGATGGCTTAAAGTAAAGTCACCCACTAAAGCGTAGATTCAAACATCAAGAACTCACTTGCCCCCTCCCTGCCCCAAGAAGGATTGAAGATCCGTCGCACGGCTGGGACGACGGCGCGCAGGCAAATTTCAGGGGCCCTCGCTAAAATTCGAACCCCTTTTAAGGTTACATGTTGTCCTACGCTGAGGAGAAATCGCGGAAATGGCCACATTCACACATGTGGTTGCACAGATTCCTAACATAATTTGATGGCTCATATTCTGCCCCTTTCTTCCCAATTCGGGTAAAAGGATTCTACCACAGCTGTGCATGCACGGCGCGCCCCTGTTATGCAACCACCAAGTATTAGCGAGCCGCTGCACTGCCCAGTCAAGTCTGCACTCCTTAATCCTCTGAGCGTTGCCACTTGTCTATTAATCCCCGAGTCGAACCACTGCAAAATTTTGAAATTTTGCACAATTTTGATACGTTCGACAGCCATAAAATTTGCACTGATTGCACTCGCCGTGCTTCCAATTTTGTAAGTGAACCCAATTTCCCGTGCCCGTCGACGTTCCACGATGGCCAAAACCTACTAAGTTCACCTGCAGCTGAGGCAGCCGCTTTCGACTGCGAAATCGACGAATCTTTCTAGGAAATGTAATCCCCAAATGTCTCGAGGGCTATTCTTTGCTCCGCTTTCTCTTCTACGACAAACTTCCTTGCATATTCTTGGTGCCCATCGTCGACCTCACCAATGACGCCTGTTCAGTCACTACCTACGGACTCCTCGTCCAATGGCACCAAAGTTGTTGTTTTCATCTCCATTTTCCTCCCAATCCAGGTGCTTTTTGTTTTTCTGCGGTATTACTCTCGCCGAGCCAGTAAAGTTTCCTTGGGATTGGATGACCTCATAATTTTGATTTCTCTGTTGCTGCAAATCAGTATTGCAGCCATTGTCTTAGGTACAACACCATGGCCGTTGTATAGTTCAGAACTGGACATACCTTATTTTTCTCGTTGTATCAAATGCTGACTCGATCCAAAGATGATTATGTATACGGCGGTCTTGGCCAGCACTGGCTCTACTTGGAGGAAAACTTCCCGGAGAAAATAACCAGGCATCTCAAAGATACATGGTTCATCGAGATTCTCTACCTTGCTTCAGTCAATGTCCCTAGATTTGCCATTCTACTACTTTACCATCGTCTTTTCACAACCAAAGTCATTAGACGATGCATCTACACATTGGCTGGAATTATGGAGACCCACATGGTCATTACTCTCACAATTGGATTTCTTATGTGCATTCCTTTGCATGCCAACTGGGATTACAACATGGAACACTACAAATGTCTAAATATTCAAGCTCTCCAGACTTGGACCGGAGTCCCCAACATCATTACGGATTTGTGTATTTTGATACTGCCGCTTCCGGTTATCTGGAGGCTACATACTTTGAGATTTAAAGTTGGGTTGACCTTCACATTTCTTGTGGGCAGTTTGTGAGTCTCATCCATTTCAATTGTTCCATGATGCAATGTGCACTCTCCAGTCTAATTTTGAATTCCACAGCGGCCTTGTCACATCCGTCGTGAGATTTGTCATAATTTTCAACATCAATCGTTCCTCAGACCGTACACAGACAGCCGTCGATCTCATAATTTGGACATCTCTCGAATCAGGGTGTTATTTAATAGCCGCCTGCCTGCCATTATGTCGTCCACTGTTAGAACGTGTAGCAAACCGACCAATAATTCAGCGATGGAAGAAAGCTATAGGCTCAAGATTGCCATCGAGTTGGACGAACAGAGAACTAGACTGTGATCTAGAAAGGCAAGCTCCAGAAGCCTCTGCTGATTCCCTTCACCGGGAAAATATCAAGTCATATCGGATGTTATGACCTGGGAAAAGTATGCTCGCAGGGGGAATCGGCAGTCTGAGTTCGATAGAGTGAACAAATTTTTTGGGACTTGAAACTGAGGTGGGTGAGCTTGTTGATGCTCAAAAGATGATTTGGCGTTCTGTTCTTGAGTTCTGGAGCTGAAAAGCCTATGAACACTCTAGAGCTTTTGAGAATGTAAGTATCGTTAACAATCCACAGCCCTTCTCAGCAGCTAATCGCAATCTTCCAGACTGGAATCATAGACATTTTTGGAAAGAATTCTTGAAATTCTTGCAAGTCTTGAAATAAGGGGAAGAGAAAGATCTAGGAAGTAAATATTGAGTGATAGATGGACACAGCATCGGTCGACTTGAGGTTTCAGCGACGCCTTGCAAACCTTTCATTCGGACGCGCATGATTCGTCTGTTTTTAAGAGATAGATAAAAGTATTTTGTGAACCCCTACTGAATGCGGGAAATAGGATTTTGTGTCCTAATAGAAAACAAGGAGAGAGAGGTTACGCGTTTAGAGCTTTAGTAATGAGACATGACTCAATTATGTGACAAGGGAGTATTTTGAGGGTGTACAACTGGGCCGGGACTTTCAATCACAAATATATTTCTTAGATATCGCTCAACAGTTTGTCTACCGCGGCATATTTATGATGCGCGACGATTTCCACAACCCCAGCCGCCCCGAGCGGCCGACTGCTGCACGCAGGGGGGCGTCATATAATTATCAACGAATGATTAGTGAACCTGAACCTGTGGCCAGATTATGAAATGCAGCCAATCAAATTATTAAGCCTGGTGCGTACCTGATCTTGACCGAGCTCATTTACGATTAGTGATCGCTTGAAATGTGTAACCCACCAAATTTGTTGCTCTCAATTTTGCTCCAATCTGATTGGTTATGTGACCTTCTCGATTGGGCAGACTTATATCTTCTCTTCGCGATGACAAGAACAGTTCCGGCCTTAAGGCACGTTCTATTGACGTGTCTCGGGATGAGGAATTGTCATGATCTTGGTAAGCCCTTTCCACTCATCACTATTGTGGCTTCAAATTCTTGAATTCTGAACAATCGATCCATCTGGGTTTAAAATATAAATACATAGAGATCCCGCCTGAATCTGATTCCGATCATTCAACATCTACAACATCAAACAACAACAGTCCACTCTAAAAATTATTCTCGATCTCAGCAATCTCAATGCCTTCCTACCTGGTGACCGGCAGCTCGAGGGGCCTTGGACTTGGCTATGTTACCGAACTCGTACGTATATGTTCCCAATAATCTCCTAGCATATGTGACTAAAGTTCTCCATCTTTCGCTCAGCTCAAAAATCCCCAAAACTTTGTCATCGCAACAGCCCGAAACCCCACCAAGGCAACTGAGCTGCAAAAATTGGAGAGTCAATATCCAAAGGATAGGCTAGCTGTGTTGCAACTCGATCTTGCTAGTCATGAATCAATTGAAAATGCGGCTGCAGAGTCCACAAAGCTGCTCCCAGAAGGACTTGATTGCCTTGTGGGAAATGCAGGCACGAACGACCAACCCGTGGCTACCTTCGAAAACCTGTCAGTTGTCTAGTAGACACCACTTATGATGAGAAAGTCGGCTTACAAGTCCATTCACAGAGACCCAAAGTTGTTTGCCGACGAGATAAACTTTGAGGTTGTCAACAACATCATCCTCATCCGCTCTTTCCTTCCTCTCATCCGTAAAGGGAAGCCAGGAAGGCTCATATTCATGAGTTCCATCATTGGCTCGGTCGAACTTGCCGCCGGAATGCCGATGTTGGCTGATGCTTATTCCGTGTCTAGAGCAGCTTTGAACATGCTCATCCGGAAATGGGGTGCGGCGTTGAAATTCGAGGAGATCGCCACGGCTATCATCCATCCAGGTGAGTATTTCTTCAACTTCATTGAAAATCTCCTTGATAGAAATAATGCTAACATCGCTTGTTTAAAGGATGGGTCCCTGGCACTGAAATTGGAGGAACAATCGAAGAATGGGTGACGAAAAATGCGCCAGACTTGCCTAGGATCCCAATTGAGGAGTCAGCAGCGGGAGTCGTCAGAATTTTCGAGACTTTGACGATTGAGAACACCAACTCTTTCTATAATTTTGACGGAACGAAGCTTCCTTGGTGAAAAAGGCTCTTCAAGGTTCGGTACCGAGTAAAAGTGCAGGGCAGGTTCGCGTAGGCTGAGGGTTTGGTTTCTTTCATTACCACTTTAATATCCACAAAATTCCAAATAAATACGAGTTACATTGCTGCAAATATATTTTGGGAATTTCCGGTAACGCCATCCAGTGCCATAAGCATCATTGTAGAAAGCTTGAGGTTGGCCAAATAGCGACCCTTCAGGTCGAATCCGGCTCGTCATGGTACATCGAATGGGGCGTGAAAGACAGTCAAGAGCGTCGCCGTTCCCTGTACCGGGAGCCTATTTGTCCTCTCCATTTTCACTTGCCTTCTCATTTGATTCTTTATCTTCCTCCTTATCCCCCTTCAGCTTCACCCAAGGCCCATGGATTGCTCCAGTTCCAGCGCCGGCCAATGCTCCGATCCCGGTGGTGGGTATAGCTGTGACTCCACCCACCAGCGTTCCAACCACAGTTCCTACACCCATGCCAACTCCTGCTCCCATTCCAGCACCGGCAGCTCCACCTTGCCAGACACCACTCTGCAGTCTCTGGGCAATCTTGAGCTCATTCTTCGATTTCTTTTCTTGCTTGGCTGCTTCTTCTAAGGCTTTCTTTTTCTCTTCTGGGTCTTCCGTCTCATCTGCGCGTTTTCGGGCTTCTATAGCGGCCGCTCCCGCTGCTTCCGCTTCTTTAAGGCGATCGTTGACCTCGGAGATGACTTTCTGCTGGTTGCTTTGGGCCGCGGGTTCTGGTTCGTCGGACATTGCTGCAGGATAGTCGACTTTCTGCACTTGGTTGAGAAGATGTTATTGTTCAATTGTATTCTAAGTACTCAAAATACTACCTTAAGTGAAGATGTTTCCCAAATTACTTCATACCGTTGTTCCAAGTTTCTGCTCCCTGCCAAGGATCGCGGGGTTGTGACGTAGGTCAATCTAATCTTATCTGATCTGAATTAGGCCAAGGATTTCATCGCGTAGAAGAACTAGAAAACGCATTTTGATATCATGGCGATATCTATGATGCTATGACCATAGACTGTCTTTCTACCTTATCCTCTGAGACTGCTTGTTATTGTAGGACAAAAAACAAGCACTAATAAAAACATCGGCTTAAAAGGGGGTTCTTTACGGGTTCAAGCGGTAGAATTTAGCGTCAACTCGCTAAGTATTAGTGGGGTGCCCGTGAAATACCCTGAAATTTATCCCGTAGTAACAAACGACAAGCTCTGCTCAGCTCCGAAATTGCGATCAAGAGACGCATCTCTGAATATTATCGCTAGTCATGTTTACGAATGAGGGCTACTGCGGACAGTTCATTGCTAGTTGACGCCTTTTCGTAACTGCAGTATTACCAAATTCAACTCAAAATGCTGAAATGTGGAAGGTAAGTTGTCCAAGTTCTACGCCGCAGGTAAAGGGAGACCAGGATTTGATCAGATTGACAAACTAGCCACATTTGGGAAAACGAAACTGTTGATTTTGATATTTGAGACCTAAGTTCTTTTTGTAAACCCTCTTCGACTTCGGAAAAAGTATTGCAGCACGAGTTCAAATTTTGCCCCCTCCTCGTCAACGAGAAGAGCCGCGAACGCGAACGAGAAAACAGAGAGTGAATTGAGTCAATTGCCAGTAGAAGAATTGTCTGTCCAGTATGGCATACCACTCATACCCACCTGGGGAAAATTGGCGAAGCCACTACCATTTGGGCTTGAAGCATTGACTGGATGAGAGGTGGGCGAGACTGGAAAATTGCCGCCGTCGGGTGAGATAGTCTGATTTGTGGCGTAGAAGCTGTGTCTATGACCTTCCTGATATTGCGGGACATAGAATTGAGGAGGTGTATTGTTGTGTTGAAGATGAATACCGAAACTGGGGTTCTCTTTGCCATGAGTCGAGGGATAAGTATGTGTGCCGCTGATTGAGCTTCTTGGGTGCAAGGGAGCTTGAATTGGGACATAGGATCCGTATGCCCCAATTTGAGGGGTCATCTGAGGTCTGGCGTGGAAAGTTCCTCCTAAGCTAGGTACTGTTGGATCGACTTGGAAATCTTGAGGTATAGGGGCAGCGGAAACATGTTGGACATACGAAAAGTTGTCAAAACTCTCCGGGGCGAATGTTTCGGAGCCAATAGGAATGTTTTGGAAAGAGTGAGAAGAGCCAGCGGAGCCAAAGAGCGGCAGCTGAAGGGGCCTCAAAGCTTGTGAATTGGAATTCTCTGGATTCGACGCAGCTCTCTGTTTACCAGCTCGTTTAGCACTCATGCCTTGCCTGGCTCTGTGTGATACCTGTGTAGGGCCAGAATTCATGCTGGCGTCGGAGCTAGTTTTGGAAGAGTTAGGTGCGCCTTGGTTGTCACTGGCGTAAGAGCCTCGAAATGCACCTGAGACCGGGCCCTGCTCGAGTGCAAATTTGGTGTAATACATTTGGAAGGCGTGTGTGGCGATTTGTCGGAAACGACTCTTTGTGTGTTCATCTGAGGCAGTTTCGTCCGGTCGTTCTTCATCTACGCTGGCCATTTGACTGTTGTAGTAATGTAGGAAGTCGGCTGTGGCTTCTGCGATCGCCCTTGGATGAGACGGCTCAGGTTTGTCGTACCCTATGTCAATCAGCCTTTTGCTTCAACTGGCGATTCTGTGACTTGCATGGGGTTTCAGGCCTTTGTTCGTCAGGAAATAGCACATCCCAGATTTCCATCCATTTTTCCACGTTTGTCCTCGCTTTTGCAGGATGACCTCCTTGAGAGTTATTCCCGCTCCTACGAACTATCTTATCCCACTGAGCCGGGTCGATACCTTCCCTTAAAGCTTGGCTTTGAGTATTTAATCGACATCCCTCATCATCAGGCAAACGCTGATGAGCGACAAGATCGGTAGCACGATCTTTTCCTGAGAAAATTTTGGCACACCTAGAACACTGACGGTTAAGATGCACCCGGTCAAGATGCTCCCTGCGACCATTAGCCGTAAATTCAGATACGCTGGTCTGTTCCGGTAGCTTACTTTAGACGTCCAAATGATTTGAAGCCAGGTCCCTGGCAGGCTCTCGATTCAAAGGATGTGTTGTACACATCTGGCCTCCTCTTATAAAAAGGGCAGGCGAAGCGCTCGGTATTGATGGAATCTGGCTTGGTCCTCTTCGGATTCTGTTGCTCTTCTCCATCGTTCCCATCTTGGTCATCTCCCAAATCGTCATCAGAGCCTATAGAACAATGATGACTTAGTCTGACTTTTTCAAAATCTCTTTACTAATCATTATATGATGACAACTTAAGAGAATGTTATTTCAGAGTAGAGCTTCAGAAACATGCCCAATGCCCCTTCAGCAACCAAGGAATGAAAGGAACGAATGACCAGTCACTCACAGTCATGGCATGCCTGTCTCTTCTTATTGTTTCCACTCGAGGTCTCTCCAGATGTTTTCTGTGTGGGTGGACTACTCTGCTGTGATGACCCGGGGTCCCCAGCACATTGGTGAAAATTGGCCTTCCAGGAACCAACTGCGGCAGATCTTTCCTCGCGGAGCGCGACGTACAATTGAGGTATGAGGCGAGCCGCCAGTTTGCGATCGTAACCCACAGCTTGCAAGACATTTGTCTCAAATCTCTCAATGTCATCTACCCATACTTTGCTTCCCAAATCTGAATCCAGATCAAAATCCAAATCAGACAAATTGTCTTCATCTACGGAACAACTTGGCGTGCTAGCATTATCTTGAGCGTCGCCTTTCGTCGCAGCTGGCAAGTTGATTGGAGGGGCTGGCGGGGCGGTAACTGCCTCCAAATGCGTCTCGCATTCTTGTGTGACCGTTTGAACTGGATCCTCTCGTCTACACAGTCATCGTTAAGCTGAGGAAAAATACTAAAGTTTACAATGCACTCACTGTTTCGAAGTACTCGTATTTAATGGTGGAGTTCGTGGCTGGCTTGGCTCGGATGATGAGGGGGTGTTTGCGTATAGAGGATGTCTGCGGACAAATTAATGAGTGGAAAAGATAAGCTATCAAGGGAATTTTACGCGTCCGAGGCCTTGAAGTAACGGGGCCGAAGTGACAATTTGTGATCGGTCGCCGCTCTCATATCATTCGTTTCTAGGGAGGATCTAAGCACATATTCTGGCTCGAAATCTTCTAGCTGGCTGAGACTGCAGGATCTTGAACCTGAGCCTGGAGTCTGATATGATTGCTTGGAATCTGGGGAGCTTATAGATCGGGGAGTGGATTTTGATGTTTGCATAGCCAAGGAGAGAAAATTCGGCGCGTCACCCTCAGAAGAGGAAATCGTCCGGGGGACTGCCGAAGGATATCGCTGTGCTTTATTCTCGAGTTCTCCCTCGGGGGAGTTCTTGCTATGGATCTGCGCCATAGTCGTACCGCAGAGGGACCTCTCCAACTTGGAGGGTAAGACAAGGCACTAATTGGGGGGTTTGGAACCTCAGCCGTAAGAGGTCATTCAATCCCGCGAGCTCGAGGAGGGAAAATTGTTGCCCGGACTTGTAGAATGTATCCTTAAAGCTGATATCTGGGGCTCCAACCCATGAGGGGTAGTAGGGGCTATCCATATCCACCGACTGCAAGGCAAGGCGAACCATAATTGCAATTTTGAGGCTCAATGTAGAATATCTCGTGCTGTTGCCTGCACCGCACTTGCGCTGTCATTTTTTTGCGGAGATTTGTTGCCAGGCTGTGGGAATAAATGGTGTGTGGCAAAGTAATGCAACTGGTCCGGGTAGTGAACGAATGCTTCTGTGGCGGCTTAATGCTAGTCCGAGTGCATCATCCGGCCGCACAAATCGCAACTGCGCGCAGATGTTGTCTCGCAAGTTCGTGGATCTGTAAGCTTCTTGGACCAGCAATAAAGGGCCATTTTCTCACCGCTCCCTTCGCCTCTCGCTCGATGAGTCTTACTCGACAGACCCGTTGCTGCGGCCAAATTCAAGACCGCAAGGCACCTTTACTATCTCTATCGACCCCTGCAACTAGGAAGGTGAGTGAACAACCGCGTCTTCTTTCAGTACCGGTGATGCAAATGAACTTGTTGGAATACCAAAACAATTTGATTCAAGTAGTCGAGTAGCGGGACAGAATTTGGAGATCATGATGCTACCACACAGCGATACGATTGCGAGGGCTGAAAGCGATTAAAACGTGTATTGCGACGCCTGCAGGAACAATCCACTGGCAGCATCCAAAATACAAGCGTACGTAAGTTTTCTGCACTTTCAGTAATAAAACGCCCACCGGCCAGGCACGACGACCAGCTGGAAAGACTGCTATGCAATTGCGAATTGGCATTAAAACACACAAGGATATCGGGTCATACTAGAAAGGACTTCTTTCCAAACGACTGACGTCAAAAATGAAGTTTAGGCTGGCAGCTGTCGATCGAAGAGAGATAGAGACATCGCACTGGTGGTAGTTAGAGACCGAGGGCATCTCATACTTACACCAAGTCTCTTGTGACTGATTCACACAAATGTTCATGAAAGCTCTGAGGACGATTATAAAGAGTGAGATTGAATATTGGTAACGGCGTACTTGGTAGACTGGCTTAGCCTTCACATGACAACGTGTAACAAGTATGAGGAAGAAATCTGCCACGGTTCCAAATTATCTGAAAAGAACGGCTGCTAATTCGGGAGAGCTCCTCATTTATAGTTTTCATATTTCTTGCTTTGACATTTCTGTTAATGGGTCGATGTCGAGAGCTAGTGTGTCGTTGACCTGTTTCCAGGTTCAAGGATCTATCATCGACGGGACCCTGCATATATCTCGTCCATCGGCATAAGTTGTGTAACCTGAGCAGCTGGTGGGCATATGCTATTTCCCAATAAATGGTTGAAAGTACTGAATGCGTGATAATAATCGCAGTAGATTGCTTTTATCGCGAGGGCCATCGCATCCCTTCCAGCTTGGAGATCGAAAATGTCCAGATCGTGGCCCGAGCTTTGGAGTCAGACGAGGCCGGGAGAATAAATCTGGTTGTCTACTGTATCTTGGATTCGCAGGCAAGCATCCGAATTCAAATTCGAAGACAGGTGCTAATTACCCTAGTAGGCAGATGGAGTCTAGTCTAGCAGCGGCGAAATTCTGTTTGAGATCACGAGAGGGCCCATTTCATGCATCCGGGAATCGAACGAGCCAAATCGCAAGCAAACGGTTTCGAGTCCAGGGAGAAACCCGTTCCTCTTCCTAGCCTTGACGTCAGTAGGTCTTTCTGCAAACTGCAACAGCGGGCGATGCCTTCACTCGTCTCAATATGTCTCATACCAAGCGCTGCTGCGGAATACCAAGCTTTGGTTTCGAATTTTAGAACACCAATTTACAAGCGTCCCCCGCTACTTATCCTTTTACGATTCCAAATGTCCGATAATTCGTCGGCGGTTGCAAACGCAGATGAGGCATTCCTTCGCAAACCCGGATATAGGTTTCAAACTTCATGCTGAGAATTGCCCTTGGATATCGAGCCGCTTAGATGTCTCGCGCATTACTTTCATTCAGCAGAGAACCAGCCCGTCCGGTCGAGCGCACGAAGATGAAGCGACCAGATGAAGTCGATGAAGATGATGAGACGAAGCGTTGTCCATATGAGCATTTTGGAAGGTGGTAGGCTAGCCTATCTTGGCCTCCACGTGATTGATACTACCCCTTTCATTCGCCACTTACCTACTCTTTGGGTCTGAGTAGTTCATGGAGTTTATTGCCATTTTCATAGTACCCTACCGAGAAAGATTTAAATACAAATTTTGGTATCATCCAAATACTCCACCGAACAAGTTAAACCACCAGAAGTCCCACCCGGATATTAGGTAACATGAACCCAACCTTTAGCCAACGCCAGAGCAAATGCCATCGGGACCCTCCCATATACTACCAGAGTATCTATAAACCCAAAGAGATATGTTTGCATCCATCACTAATTCGAGACAATGCTCATCCGCTCCACTATAACCCTCTCGCTCTTCCTCTGAGGATGCCCATGTGCGGTAGCGCCCTTCCCAACGTTGACAGCTAGCCCGACCTTGATCTCACCCATAGCATTCCCACTCCCTCTCCTCCGCTCGGCGAGTCCGACAGGAGCGCCATGTACGGTGGTGGCCCCTCCCCACGCTTTCACCGTTTCGTTCTTGTCTGGTCCGGGAACGACTACTAAAGTTGGTGTATTGGGCTTGATGCCCTGGACAAGCCGCTCGATCTTCTCTCCCCTGTCCTTCCTGTCTACAAGTGGACTTCCTGTCCGATTCTTCCCTTTCACTTCGCGATCCCGCTCTTCCGTGACGGCCGTCACTACTGCACCCAGTGGGCTTGCGACTCTGTTCACGCCGAGAGAGTCGCTCCTTGGACTTGGAAAGTTTTGGTTATATTGCTTGTTTAGACTCGTGTTACTTGGTGTTTTTGATTTAATAGGAATCAGAAGTTGCTTTTGCTGATGCGAGAGCGAGATTTGGCGAGCGATGGAGACGTCTGCCGCTGTCTTTAGGCGAGCTTCGTTCTCATCTTCTTCGTGCGCTACACTTGCTGTAGTTGAGAAGTTGCTAGATGCGATGGATTCATTAGAAACCTCCGAAGGGTTGCGTCTTTGTCGTGCAGCTGTGGTAGTGGCGCTGCGTTGACGTGTCTTTGGCGGTGGGGGAGAGCTGATGATGATGGTTTTGTGGTCTGAGTAGCCGCTGTACGGAGCGGACGCTGCCGAAACACTAGATGTAGAGGTAGAAGACGTCGAAGTCGAGTGATCAGATCTCATAGTTGAGGCTGAGACTGACGAAGATGTTGTTGATGGTGCTGCATGCGTGACGACCATTTGCCACGATGGCTCCACGAGCTTGGGCTTCATAGGCACAATTGTTGCATCGCTCGTTCTCATAGGCAATGGAGACGTATCATAGATGTCTTCGGTCTCGGCCTCCTCATCCTCCTCTTCTACGTCACTTATGGGAGAGTCGAGAATCAGTTGTGAATGGTCGCCTGACCAATCTCGTGTAACTTGCGTCTTCGGGGCCGAAGTGGACGGCTTTGGCTCTTGCTTCTTCTGTATCTTACCTCCTATGGACGGACCGTTGTACTGAGGATGTGATGGTCCTATGAGATTAGTCGGTGGTGATATCAGCATTGCGTGCGCGTCATTGTCTGGCCCTGGAGCGAAAGTTGGGCGGGAAGGTGAAAGTGCAGCCGGCGATGTGTTGGACCGCTGAAGTGGGGACTTGCGAGATCCAGCAGGCGATGGTTCTCTAACTGTCAACCGTGAGGGTGTGTTGGGAAAGAGGGAAAACGCTGGACTCTTAGTTGGCTGCGGTGATGTCGCCCGTCGAGGTCTCAAAAGTCTTTCCCTGGTTTGTAATTCTTGTTCCTAGCGCCACCATTAGAACCTATAGTCATTGGAAGGGGCCCAGTGGACATGTGGGCTAACCTTCGATACTAGGGCTTCATTGACGGTCTTGAGCTTGTCAAGTGTTGCCTGTCGTCTCGCGAGTAATGATGAAGCCGTAGATGTGGGCTTCTGAAGAACACTTCCAAACATGACACTGTATCGCTCCAATTGAATTGAAGGGATATCAACATCCAGCATCTGGCCGTTGTAAGGCTTTCCTTCGTGGTTAGAATGAGTATTTTCCATCAGAGGGCTCCCTTCCAGGGTAATCTCTGGAGTAGCAGTTCGCTGTTGTCCATTTTCCTCGAAGTCAAACTGGAGGGGAGCCGTCTCTGCTCTCTTTAGATCGGGCTTATTCTTCTTGGTTTTCCGTTCGGAAAGAGTCCTCCCGCGCCCACGAAATTTAGGACGCACCTCACTCGTGGTAGGTTCCCCAAAGCCCACAAAGTCCACTCCCGGTGTAACCGTCATCTGTGCCGGCTCGGGCTGGAGCTGGTAGAATGGAGTAGTTTGACAAGCACTATGCTTTCTACCTCCAAAGATGCCTCCCAGAATTTTCCACTTGCTAGCTTTTGGCTTAGGAGGAGCCACCAGCCCTCCAAAAGAAGAATCATCCATCACGTCGGGGGAGGGACTTCGTGTCATCGTCTCAAAGCGATTTTGTGTTTGCCAATCCGCCGGCTGATGGCTTGGACTCCCTAATGCCATACCTATCTGATCCATCGTTTGGACGGGCATGTTTGTTGGCATTGGTTCTATTGATTCTGGAGTATACGATCTAGGTTTTGCCAAAGAAGATTTTCGTGGTGGCGGAGGCGACGACCTAGGCGTTTGGTCTGGTGTGGGAAGCGATCCTGGGAGTGGGAAATTATAGAAAGTCGTTCCTTTCCCATGCGCGGCGAGAGGATTGAAGTGTAAGTCGTCCTTAGTCTCTCTCTTCTCGACGTCTCTTCGCCGTGAGGAATTCACAAGCCCACCAGACGTACTGGGTCGTTCTGGAAGATTTCCCCGGTGTTGTTGACTGAAGTCGAATTTTCGTGAGGTGTTTATGTCGATGAGCTTGGCCTGTGCAACATCTGTGACACGTTTTGGCTTACGAGGAAAATCCGCGTCTCGGCCTCGCACCCCCCTTCCTAAATTGAATTGAGAACTCGTTTTCATGATCGCTTTGCTCGGGGATATTGGTGCGTTGTATGATTGGTGATCGAACGTTCGCCTCCAGAATGACCAGTGTTTGTGAAACGCCCCGTCTCGAAAGTTTATGCTTATTAAATAATTGAAATGGAAAAGACAGTTTCAAGGAGTGGACAGGTTCGCCAGGAGACCCTTCGCTGATTATTGTAGAACAAGACAAGAAAAGGATGAGCCTCGAAAAGTTGACTAGATAGAGAAGGTGCAGACAGGAAATGACTTATCTACGTGCGAATCTCAGCCCTGCTCGGCACGCGACTTACTTGGACTGTTTGAAGTTGATGGGATGATAATTTGATTACAGGTGGGAGGTTGATCGCCTCAAGGATGGGTTTTGCAAGACTGTGGAGATGCCGCCGAACTCTGACATGGGAAGGAGGCAGTCCGTGGCGCGATCTGAAAGTGGAGGAAGATATGAAAGCCTATCCATGATACAAGGGCGTATCAGACTAGGGTGTAGGAGCCCGCATTAATCTTACGGCGGGCCCAATTGCAGGGGTTGCAGACCACTTCATCTGTGATGAGAACAGCCAAAATTAATGTTGTCGAGGATGTACTGCGGAAGGCGAATTTGTCGGGACGGCGGTATCACTTACGTTGCATAACCGCTGCACAATTTGAGTGGAAAGTTTGGATGTTGGAAATATCGTGAAAGTTGATGAAAAGTGAGTTGCTGGTTTCTCGGCTCATGCTGGCGGCGATCCTACGCGATGACCTGAAACAGGGACGTCTAGGGCCATATTTACCGCCTTTGGCGGGCAGCACGACACGATTCGAGACCCTTCACCATGAACTTGGGAAGTGTTCGATGAGCTGTTGTATTGACAAGACCAAATAAGTACCTGCCATGTCTGGAGAGAACAAGACCCTCGAGGGTTGTCAAGAGTTAGGGCCTATCAGAAATCGGTAATTCAACTTATTAGCTCTCTTAAGATTGTGAATATACCGAGAAGCATGGCACTCAACTTTTCCAAGATTGCTGCAATCAAGATCCCACAAAGAGCCACAGTGCACTTCGGATATAAAGTACCGGTAAGCATTGAGGCTCCTACCTGCATGTGCATCTCTAGATTATGATGGGATTGCATCTCGTCGTCTGTCCAAAGGGCTGGATAAAATCTTCTTCAATGGCGTCAGTTTCACAATATCTGCGACAAAGGAGAGAATCTGACGTGCTGTTGGGGTCAGAGCCGGATGAGGCACCGTGCAGCAGTTCTATAAATGGAACTTCCAGAAGGGATCTTCTGATATGCTTGTAACTCAGGTGATCTTATCAGCATGATCTCCACGGTATATAGCCTCGCAATCGCAATATTGCAAGTTTCGACAGGAGGCTTGAGAGAATCGGCTGAGTAACGCGGCCAGGCGGGAGAAGTTTTAGTCTTCGGTGTCCATCAAGTGTTTATTTTCTGAATAACCCATGCGTAGCAGTGAAGGCTAACATGCTTGTTTTAATCCTTAGGTTCTGGTCCTAGTTCTGACTTGAACTGTCAAGTGTACCTAGGATGAACGGAGGTGGCGAGCGTGGTCTGGGGGTCCGGTCCATGGTCTTCCTTGAAAGCCTACCTGGACTAAGACGGGTCTGAAAGTACAATCTCATCTGAAGCAACCAGCGCGTTGTATACAAGGATAAATGCGAAGACAAGAATGGATAGCGTAAGGGACGTGAACAAGTCTGACCTGGCATATGGAAGTGTAAATAACGTGACCTTGGAGACAATACTCTACATGCTATGGGGGTTTCAAAGGCATGATCTGTGAGCGAAAATGTTGACTGGAGAATATTCGTACTATAGGAAGGAGAATGCATGCAATACTCGATACTTCAAAGTCTCAATGCAACAGTCAATCCGAGAAGGTGATCATCACAACAAAGAATTTGACACGACCCCACCAAACCGACAAGCGAGCGCTTCCAAACTTCTTAGGCCTGAGCAGGACAGCACCGTACCTCGTCAACAACCAAACTTCACTCATCAGCCCACTGTTGATACAAGCACTTTCCTTCTGCACCATCCTCGCATACAAGTTTCTATCTGTTTCTGGCGGCTGATTTGCACACGCAACTCTCAAGATGTCTTGGCAAGGTAAGTGAAACTCAGCGCCGATTACCCCTCCTTGGGCAGAGCTGACATGCAGATAATAGCATACGTCGACTCTAGGTACCATCTCCACAAGAACTCGAGGCTCTACATTAGTACGCGGGATGGGACTAATGGACAAACAGCTTAATAGGCAGCGGTCATGTCGACAAGGGAGCAATCTACAGCGCGAAGGGTGATAGTGTCTGGGCTGCTAGCACGGGCTTTACCGTATGTTTCAGCACAGATTTCCCTCTCACTTCCAAGGGTGAACATCGCACGCTCGAGAGCCTTGGAAGCTTGAGTCAAGGAGATGCATTAGCAATGGCCAAGGCTGACTTCGAGGATAGGTCTCCCCAACTGAGATGCAGGAGGTTGTCACTGGTTTGAGCGGCAATGTGGACAAGTTGTATGCCGAGGGGTTCCACATCGCGGGTGAAAAATACGTCCTCACAAAGGCGGAGGATCGAAGTCTGTATGCCAGAAAGGTTGGTTTTACTATACTTTATCGGGTGTTGTGTATCTGGTCAAATGCTGACAATTACAATAGGGCAGAGAAGGCGTCGTTGTTGTCAAGACCACACAAGCCATCCTTATTGCCCACTACAAAGATGGCATGATTGCCGGGAATTGCGCACAAACTGTCGAGCAGCTGGCGGATTATCTCATCAGCACTGGTTATTAAAGGATAGCATCTGGGCGGTTTGGAGAGTGGATATCGAGAAACTGGGAGGCAAGATGTGCATAAACGTACCAGGAAACCTTCTTTGGCATTCATAGGGCAGATACTAGAATAGTGTCTTTGTGATCACAGACAGTGGTACATCTCGGATGATGTGGATAGCCTTGCAGAAGCTATGGGGAGGGGGTAAAAAGAGAGCTTTGCATAGGTGAACGAATACATGACCTTTCATACCAAGGAGTTCCTTCTTTTCCTCGCGGACATTTGGGATGTTCCTATAATACAGCTACCCTCCAAGAACTCTTGTCCTCCAGCTTTCCATCATCGAGCCCCGTGTTACCTCCATCACCTAGTTGCCAGTCCCTCGAAATTTTAGCACGATAGCAGAAGAGCACGCCGTTCCTGTCCCGATATTGAGGAACCCACGGACAATGAATAGCTTTTCTTGACAACAAAATTTGTTTCTTACATACCTCAACACAGGCCAAGGAGCAACAGCTCAACTTTCCAGCCCAATCTAGCCCCAACGCCCAGCAACCCAGACAATATAATACACTCTACACCCCCTAATATCATCTTCCACAAGAAAAGAACCGTATACACAATCCTACCCCAATCACCAATATCCCCTCTTAAATCCCCCATCTCTTTCTCCCTTATACAGGCAACTCAGAATTCCTATTCGCAACCCCACTCCTATCAACCAACACCCCAATCCAGGGCCCAACAACCGGTAAATTCCTCGCAAACCCGGCAATCGTCCCCAGGAAATCCCCAAATAATATGAATATTCCATACCCCTCCACCAAGAACCCCACTAACGCCCATTTCATCAATATGAGTGCGAGGCCGCCGAAGAAAGCTGCTGTGCCTTTGAGTTTCTGGCGGCGCGCGAAGAAGAGGAGAGTTTTTTGGGGGCCGATTATTATTGTTAGGCCGATGAGGAAGAGGATCTGTTTTTTATCAGAGAGAGTTGGTGTTTGGGTAAGGGGAAGAGCATACGTTGCCCATTGCTAACCTGAGAAAATGGATTAGTGAAGCCAGAGATATGGGGGAAAGGAGAGAGGACTTACATAGCTCTATCGAAAAATAGAATCACGCCTCCAATTAAGAAGAAGCCTCCTACAAAATGTCAGTTGCGCCGTCTTACACAGCATTCTCCTGTACATACCGCCAGAGCAGAACGCTACTCCAATCTCTAACACACCCATAAATCAGCATCATCCTGTCCAAAGTCCATGATTCCTCAGTCCATGTCCCCCGGCGCAAACAGCTCGCCCAGCTGTCTTCTTGTTGGGACAGCGGAAGTCCAGGAAGCAAACTTACTCTGCGAATCGGATAACCACATGGTAGGCATCTTGACGTATTTCCAAGGTAAAAGTAGGAGGAAGGGAGGGGGACTGAAGTGCTCGTGTGAGGTCCTGGGCCGTGAGGGATGCGATAAGGAGAGCTGGCTTGTTGGATTTATTTGGGGATACGCGAATGCACGCGCCACCTTTTTTTTTTCTGACGATGATTGGAATTTCGATTTTTGCGACCTAGCTCACTTTCCTTTTTTTTCTCCACGAATTAAGATAAATGCAAGTAATTGATTTACGACACGACTCGAGGTATGACTCGATGCCTCTCATTGAATTGGAGTGAAGGGCTTTACATGTCTATTGAGGTTTGTTTTTGGAGGGGAGGACAAGTGGATGTTTCAAATGCGTCACGAAAGCTTGACCAGCTCGAGCTTCCTCTTTGACTTGAGAGGATTGTTGCCGCGACGATCAGAGCTCTTTGTTCTGGTAACTGAGTCTATTCTTCTATATATTCTCGGTACCCCGTCATCCCAGGCAGATATTGAAATCTGTGATCGCGATTAAGCCGGAGCGTCTTCTTGAACTGCTTGCTGAAAGGCAAGTGGCGGGTGGAAGGGGTTTGACTTTGTCGGTCAGACATGCTGATTCTAGAGGTTCTGTTCGTCCAGAAAACTCTACGCCCCTTGACAGCGTCTTCTCCTACGTCAGGTATGCCGCTTCAACTGTGTGATGGGTGGGCATGGGGGTTCCAGCTGAGATGCCTTCGGGCTCCATAAATCATCCCATAGAATATATACCAGTGAAATCCAAGGTCGTGAATGTATAAACTGCTGGCATGCTTCCTTCGTTGTTGTGAGATTCGAGCTTTCATCGATCCCTCATTTCAAGACCGTATGCGCTCCACGAGCCTCCAAATACTGCTCTGCGACCCCTTGCCCCAAGGACCTAATAACCCCAAAGATCTCCTTATTATGATACCTCAGCCTTGTCTTCGGATCCGTATACGGTGCTGGCAACCCAGTGATATCACAATAATGCTTCGTGTGCGCCAACGAAGGAGCGGACTCGATGTTCGTATATGTAGCATTGGGAGCAGTTGAGAAGCCATTAGACCGCATATTCCTTTCTAATACCAGCTTTGATAGGTTCCGTGATGCTTGTGCGAGGTTGGGCTGTAGTGTAGAGCTGGTGGTGGAGCCTGCGGGAGTCATGTCGCCGTCTGTAGAAGTGCTGGATTCGTCTGGAAGAGGAGTTGCTGCTCCACTATTGTCTTGGGTTGCCATTACTGAGGCTTCTTTTCGGACAGCGTCGCCGAGGATGGTCTTGATGTTCTTGTTGCGGCGCTGGTTGGGCCTCCAGTGCGGATTTCGGAAGGGTCTCGGGATGGAATGTATATCGAGCTGATCGATGAGTGCTTGGTGGGCATCAGCGTCGGGAGTTGAAGGCGCCATGGTTTCTTCAGAGTTGTATTTATGATATGAAGAAGAGAATGTGTCGTGTAGTTGAGGAAATGGTTATGTAAGTGAAGTGCGAACGGAGCTGCCACGAAATGATTGGCTTTCGCGAAATGCTTCCGCTTGCCCTCATCGACGCGTCAAGGCTACAATAACTCCTCTTGATCAAACGTCTAAGAAAACGAAAGATGGTAAATGAGACCTACCAAGCTTTCTGTCATCGTAATGCTAACTCATAAATAGGAAAGTCCTCATGAGCACCAGCAGAACTTGCTATTGTCACGTATCATCACGAACGTGGTATGAGAGCCTGTCAACATTGCAACACCCACTACTTACTTTTCAATAGGAGAAGCTCAACGAAGCTGTCATGCTTCTGAATAAGAACCTACAGGTTCGTCAAACTGCTTGGATTGTGTTAAAATCAACGGTATAGCTAATCCATGTGGTAGGAAATCAACATTCAGAATATGAATGTCGAGCTGGTCGCTCAAATGTTCAAGAACTACCAGTCCAATGTGCTGTTTCACTTAGAAGGTAAAATATACTTCAGGGGATTTTGGTCCATGTTGCTGATTGTCTACAGCAACGGATAGTCTCAAGGAGCCATCGTGATGGGAGTAGATCGGAGAGTGGCATGGGCCGGGATGAAGGAGTTATGGATTTGGCAACTGAAAGTCTAGACAATGCAGAAATGATTAATGATACCATTATATTATGAAATTGTTCTCTAGTCTCACATGCAATGTTCATAATCATAATGTTGATATTAGTCCAAATGTTCCAGGTCATTATTAGTAGTCCAGCCTTGTTCTCAAGGATCACCAACTTTCGCAGCCTCGCCTTCGCAACCGTAAATCGTCGTCAACACCAACCCAAACCCGGCGCATCAGTCGTGACGGAGCTTATTTTTACACCAAATTGGTCGCCCTTATCTCACACCCTCATTCCATTATCCCCCACCATCAACGATGGCTTAGCTTCCACACATTGCAACCTCCGTACATCCACAAAATGGCGCCCTCAGCTATCGACCCTCCAGCTCAGGGAGCAAGCCCCGAAAGCTCCCTCCCACCGCTCACCACCTACCCACCCCGAGAAGCGCATTTCGAGCGCTTTATCGAACCTCAATCAGATGGCTATCAGAAAGCCAAGTCGCGCGGATCTGGAGGAGCTGCAATTGTCATAGACAATGGTAGTTTCATCCCCTCAACTCAAAATGGCCCAGAAACGCTGACAGAATCTCAATAGGATCTTCCGCCACTCGAGCTGGCTGGTCATTTGAAGATGCGCCTCGATTGAACCTCATACCGATATATTCCAAATACCGAGACCGCAAACTGGGCAAGACGTATGCATTTGTTGGACAGGATGTCCTATCAGATACTACGGCGAGGGGACACATGCGGAATGCTTTTGAAGCGGGTAGTGGGATTGTTAGTAACTGGGATGTTATGGAATCGATATTAGATTACGTCTTTATCAAGATGGGCGTTGATGGGAATAAGTCTGGGGGTGTGGATATGCCCATTGTCATGACTGAGGCAGTGGCTAATTTGCCATATTCTCGGAAATGTAAGTCTTGCTCTCTCACTATTCATGACACCTACTAAACGTGGAATAGCAATGACCGAAATCCTGTTCGAATGTTACTCTGCCCCATCAGTGGCATACGGAATCGACTCGTTATTCTCCTACGACTATAATAAGGGCAAAACCGGACTCGTTGTTTCATCATCTCACAGCTCTACACATCTAATACCAGTCCTCAATTCGAAAGCAATGCTGACCCAAGCAACACGAGTAAATTGGGGTGGGTCACAAAGCGCTGAGTACCTCCTAAAGCTTATCCGTCTAAAATACCCAACATTTACCGGCAAGCTCAACTCTTCACAAACCGAGTACATGGTTAGAGACCACTGCTACCTATCACGGGACTATGAGCACGAGCTGAGTAACTATCTTGACTGGACTGGCCTCGAGGATAGAGATCATGTGATACAATATCCCTTCACAGAAGAAATCGTTGTTCAGAAAAGTGAGGAAGAGCTGGCCAGGATTGCGGAGAAGAGAAAGGAGAGTGGACGAAGATTGCAAGAGCAAGCTGCCAAGATGCGATTGGACAAATTGGTCCGCAAGGAGAGCGAGCTCGAGTATTGGAGAGACCTGCAGAGGAGAATATCCGAAGCGACCACCAAGAAGGAGATCAAGCGGTTACTAGATGAGGACGAAATTAAAGATGAGGCCGCTCTAGAACGAATGATCAAGGAGCTTGACAAATCAATCCGGAAAGCTCGCACCAAGGATGTCGGCGGCCCAGAGATCGAGGAGGAAGTTGAAGCACCAGATTACAGTCTTATTGACGTACCAGACGAGGAGCTGGCCGGAGACGAAGCTAAGCTTAAGCAAAAACGCACTCAGAAGCTTATGAAAGCCAACAATGAAGCCCGAGCACGTGCCAAGGCCGAAAAGGAGCGGGAAAAGGCCCGCATTGCAGAGGAGCAGCGTATTGACGATGAGAGACGAGAAAACGATCTGGAGGGATGGCTCCAGGATCGGAGGAACGCTCGAACAGACCTGATCCAGAAAATGAAGGACCGCGAACGACTCAAGGCAGACCTAGGGAACCGCAAGTCCCTCGCGAGCCAAATCAGAATGAAGAGCATCGCCAACCTCGCGTCGGATAACCCAACCAAGAAACGGAGACGTGGGGGAGACGATGACAACTTCGGCGCTAACGATGATGATTGGGGTGTATATCGCCAGATTGCAACCGGCGAGGGCAGCGACGACGAGGAAGAGGAAGACCTAGGCGCAAGCCTCAAGACCCTGGAAGCCGACCTGCTCAAATACGACCCCGACTTTACCGACCAGCATACGCTCGATGCGCAAACCGACTGGACGAAGAGCCTCGTGCATGCCTTCCTGCGCGGCCCCAGGCCCTTCGATCCTAAGTCGCAGGCGGAAGCGCACCAGTTGCACCTGAACGTCGAGCGCATCCGCGTGCCGGAAGTCATCTTCCAGCCCTCGATAGCCGGGCTCGATCAGGCGGGTATCGTCGAGATTGCCGCGGATATTCTGAGCCATCGATTAAATGGCGTCGGGAACCATGATGACTTCCTGAAGGACATCTTCTTGACGGGTGGCAGCTCGCTGTTCCAGAACTTTGATGAGAGGTTGAGAGAGGGGTTGCGAGCTCAGTTACCCGCTGAGAGCCCGCTGGTGATTAGAAGAGCCCGTGATCCGGTACTGGATGCGTGGAGAGGTGCTGCCAAGTGGGCTGGTGGTAGCGCTTGGAAGACGGCCGCGATTACCAGGGAGGAGTACCAAGAGAAGGGGGCGGAATATTTGAAGGTAGGCGATTAGTGATTCATTGATAGGTCATCAACTTACTCTTTTCTAGGAACACGATCTTGGAAATGCCTACGCATAAGTAGCAATATGTCACGGGGGCAACATTAGGGCGTTGAGAATGGAAAATGGAATTGCAATAGTTGAATGTGGATCGACGTAGACAAGATTGCGTCTCTAACAGCCGACTTTTCGAGAAATATAAAATACTAAACTCCAACGCCAGTTCTCCATCCTGGTAGATGCTTCACGCATAAGTGAGACCTCCTGTAATGTATAAATCAACTAAACGCCTTGCCATAAAACTTAAGACACCCTGCAACGCCATTGTGAAAAGTGTCGTGAACAATTTTACATGGACATTGATGAAGTCGGAAGACCATCAGCGCTGGCTTGCAGTTGAGATCGGATAATTTCCTCGTCAGCAGCTTCATCTGCAGCATTGTCTTTGTATCTCTTGTGATCGTATGTGCTGTGTTCTTCTGGTGCGCTATGCTTTCCAGAATTCAGTCCTGCAGCCGCCAAATTGCGAGCCGCGGACGCATTTAATTGACTCATAGAAGCCATGGGTGCAACGGGCGCTCCTTCACGGTGAGGAGGGTGGTCCATATGTTCGTGAGGACGGGCGTGGGGATGGCGCAGGTCGACGTTGGGTGGTGGTTGCGGATACTCGCCTTGCGACTCAATCAGTCGCGACTGCAGGTGAATGATGTATTCCCTCAACGAGTAGTTCTCGGACTGGATAGCCTTGTAGTTCTCCTCCAAGGCGTGCATCTCGCGCACCTGCTCCTCAAGCTTCTTGATATATCCCTCTTTGCGCTGTCGAAAGGCTCGCTGCGAAGATAGAAAGGTTACGTAAGCTTGAGTCGATGACATGAGAATTGACAAAGCAAGAAGAGCCAGCAGCAAGTTTAACGAGAAGCTCCCACTTCAAGAAATATACACATCACCGGTCTCTGCAATGCGACAATGCGAACGAAAAACACGACGTACCTGAGCAGCTCTGTTCTGCGCAGCGCGCTTCGACTGCGACAGCTCGCGCTTCCCACCCTTTCGGCCATCGCCCAGGCTGTCGTCGCCGCCGCTGTCTCCGCCCGTACTCATCATGCCTCCTGGTCCGGGGCCGCCGCCGATGGCAGGGTCGATGTTGTGGTCGTGGGGACTTGCGCTGCTCGATGCCGGCACGTCGTTGTAGCCATGGGGAGCGTGCTGCTGGGTGCTAATAACAGCTGCGAGCTGGGCTCTTAAGTCTGCGGAGGCGGAGATATCATGTCAGCAGGTACACAAGGGGGGGCGCGCACTCCCGATTAGTAGGAGGGTACTCGTATACAGGGAGGTAAGAAGTTAGAGGTAAGAGGTAAGAGGTAAGAACAGGGCTGGGGAGTGGACTGTTGCGAGGGGTGGGTTTTGCTACCATTGTCTGCGCTCATGTCCTGCGCGAGTGAGTCAGCTTGAGACCGAGTTGTGTCTTGCAGTGCGGAGTAGATGTATGGGTATTTCCTCTGCCTCTGACTACTGACTTTGTATGGGCGCGAGTGGGTAGGGTGAAGGGCAGCAGCAGCAGCAGTGCAGGACGGATTACAACGCGAAGCTACTGCTGCCGGCTGATGAGAGGTTGGGTTGGGTTGGAGGGAGTTATGTGTATGTAAGGCAGAGGAGGAGGAATTAGAGGGGGATAAGTACCTGATTCTGCATGCTCTGCGGCATTGGCGCAGGCGCAATTGACTGCATATTGGTCAAATGCCGCGTCTTGCTTGCTTGCTTGCTCTTGTTGGATTCTCAGAGCTCCAAGTCAAGTCAAGTCAAGTCAAGTCAAGTCCGAGACCAAGTCCAAGTCCTCCTGCGGACCTCGTCAATGATGCACTCCGATAAAAGCAGCACGTGACCCCAGATCAGCGTATCTTTTGCGGTGCTTTGTTGCTTTGTTTCGGAAGTAACGGACCTGTCCACTTTCCGCTGTGGATTGGATTGGATTGGATTGGATTGAATATTGGAACCCGATTATGGAATCTTTCTAGCTTCGGAGGGGAAGGTCCAGTTCGACCTTGGCAAGCTGCACTCGTCGAGTTGCTCGTTATGGTCACCCGTGTAGCTCGCACTCGTTTCGTTCGTCTCTTACTCTTGACAGTACCACCAACGCCAGAAACAGCCCAGCTGCCATTTGTGAGGGCTTATTAACAATTTATCCACCAGGGACTACCATCGTTCTGCTCGGTCAGTTATTCAATATCGACCCCCCAGCCCCCCCCTTTTATTGGCCCATGACTGTAGCTCGTTCCTACTAATCAGGTGGCTTATTACTGTTGCTTACATATCGAAAGCCGCTCGGCTCGGGTTTTCGTCCGTTGTCCTGTCGTATCCCCGACGCGGTAGGCTGAATTCGGACTCCAACAGACTCCATGTTCAATTTATGTCTCGAAGAATTGGCGGCCGCGCCCCTCCAACAAACGCACGAGGACTCCTTCGAGAAGGCGAGAAGGCGAGAACCACACAAAGCCTCAATTCTTAGTAATAGCCGGTTACGTGGTAGCATCAAGACTCCAATTGTGGACCGAAGCGCCACGACCGTGGCGGCATCTATTGCATTTGCCCAGAGAAGCGAATTAGTTGCCATTTCAACTGTCCGAGGGTCTTTACGCAGTTATAATCTATTTCTTCATATTCTGCAGAGTCATTGTACGACTTTCCTATTTAAGGCAGTGCGCACCTTCGGCCGAGAGTCCCGTGCCGCGATGATGTCTGTTGGCGACCATTCTCATCTCTCGCGGCTCCGCGGCAGATGGACCCAACCACCTCATTATTGTTAAGCTCCCAAGATTCCAAACAATCCGAACTACTATATTTGAAATTCTCTTCGTTACTAAGCTTTTAGACAAAATCCTTGGTTCCCTTCCGCAGTGGGAATGCTTTTACTTCGTACGTTCGACCTCGAGCGTGTGGAAAGACAGAAATAGAAACCAAGCACACCAAGTACCGGTGTGCGCCTCGTCGTAGCAAAGTTGTGGCGCATACTGCACCGCTGGACGACCTTCTTTACAAGTCTCTATCTATCAGAGAAGATGATTTGGCATGTTTCTGCAAGCAGCGGTCAGAAAGATGCAACCATCCTCTTCAGCTGTTCCCATCTTAGCAACCTATTGCCTGACATTTCCTCTGCCTCAATCATGCAGTCTCTATTATTTCTGTTTACACAACATCTTTAGGATCATCGAACCGAATTGCTCTTCTTGGACAGTCATCCGATATCAATATCTGCAAACGCTTTCCAACCAATCGTTCGTTTATTGTATTGGGGGCCGTTGGCATGCTAAACGCGGCGTGCTACATGGAAAGTCACCATTCTTACAGTCGATTCCTGAAAATCTTCATTTATTCTAAGGCCATCGCCCAAGCAGGAGTGATAATTAACCCAAAATCGACAGGGGTATTCTACGTCGTACAAACGCCTCGCAGATCATGTCAGTCATTCGCTAGATCTGTTGCTGTATCGGGGACCGGCATTCGTGAAACACAAAACGTCAGAATAATGATCTCGGATTGGGCCTCGGGAAATATATTTTTTCGAAGGAACGAACGTAAGCTGACTGCATTCCTTTTCCCTCGACATATTTGAGGCTCATCACGTGGAACATTGACACAAGTCAGTTTTCACTGGCTGCCGCTCCGAGAGGGAATGGTAACTCAGATATTACGTGAGCTGGGGTTGATCAGCTTCGGAAAGGATTTGGGTGGATTGAAGCGTATTTACCTGCTCAGAAGCGGATAAGGCGGGGGACTTACGGACTTAAGATTTAACCAAGCTTGAGGCATCTCGATGCTGTGAAGATACGTCGGCCTTCGGAAGGCCATACGTTACTGTAGATTTTCCATAACTGATATCAGTATTCCAGGCAGATATCATACTTTTTGGGGTACAGATCAAAAGCTCGCCAGAGCTCTCACCTCGAGTAGCACCAGCACTCAGCAATTATCTATTCTCCGCCGAATTCAACTGCTCTCTCAATTTAGTAACCTCAAAGCCACGTCGAAGCTCCCTCGCAAAACCATTCAGTTGGCTACTTGAAACGAGCGATGCGTTCGATACCGACGTTGAAAGGCAGTCATGATGTCACTATGTATCCTCATTCACTTATAATGAACGACGATTTCTCAATCATATTTAGCTCCTATCCACCGAGTCACTTGTCTAAAAGAAACAAAAACATAAGATTCAGAATTTCTCCAAGAGCCTAGTCTACGTCTCATTTCCCACCAAACGACCCCTCACCACCACCAGGCGCAGAACCAACCCCACCACCCTTCTCCTTCTTTCCATCATCCTGCACGCTCATGCCTTTCAACTCCGGAATCTCCACGCCCTTTATCTTATACACCACACCCAAATAACCATCACTAATAACCCAAACATCCATCTTCCCACCCTCTCCCTCACCAGGCAATTTAATCACAGCCCTCGCACTCTGCCTCGCTACTCCCTTCCCGTTCCCATTCCCGGCATTCCACCCAACGCGCTTGATAGCCACAATCTCATCTCTATCTTCTCTACACAACACCACGAACCAACCTTCCGTCTGCGATTTCGGGAACCGCGGCGCGTACATCTTACCTTCTCTGTCCGTTAATGGATTTTGACGGTTCAAGATAACGGTTAGGGAGATGGGGGAGATGTCTTGGATGGATAGTTTGAGGTGTGGGAGCATGTGTGCTGCTTTTTGGAATCTCTGAATCTGGCTCGCCCCAATCTTAAGAGAAGAAAGCGTGCGATTATACGCAGCTTCCGATTCCGCAGAGAAATCCTGCAGACTATCAGGCAGGTTTTTATCGGCGGGTTTCTCGACAGGAACGCCGGGCAGGATGGAGAGCGGGTAATCGGTAGGCCAGCGTGCGCATTTGATACATTGCAATAAGGTGATCATTTGCATACAGCTGGACAGATAACCCAGCTCGGTCAGGACGTCGATGCTGGCTTGGATGATACGGATTGCTTGGTCGAGAACACTGGTTTGGTCGCCTACGTAATCGGTGATGGGCAGGTCGATGCGCGACATGTGTGCTTGTAACAACAAAAAGGCTTTCACATGCGGATCCCACATTGGTAAATTGTCGAAGGAAGATGCGGGGAGAGGCAGATTCTTAGATAGTTCGGCGTTGATGAGATCTTCGTTGTGGCGCACAGGTAGCTCGTCGTATTCAGTGGCGCTAGACATCAAGGCCAGCACGTCGGCGAAGGTCGCGGTGCGCGTTGCGTGCGTTACGAGGTGCCGGATCGTTTTGTGGGAGAGGTAGTAGTAACTCATTATTTTGCCGAGGGGGGTGGAGTCTACGTTGCCGTTGGGGGAGAGGTCGAGACATTTGGATTCGGCAAGTTCGTTGAGAGACTTGTCGACCATGGAGATCATGTAGTCGTTTGCCATTTGTTGGGCTGCAATGGTGTTGTGCTCTTCTGCTGAGATCTCGAGTCCGTAGTAAGATGGATTCTTGTGAAGGCGGCGGAAGAAGAATGTCCACGTCAGGTAGTCCAGAGCATCTTGTTTGGTGGTAATTGTCTCAGCAGAGACCTCAGCGCCGAGATGGTTGTCCAACACATTGTGGAGGGACGATTCAACTGGGAAACCAGTATGCAAGAAGTGCTTGTAGAAAGCCTTCTTCGAGTCCTGAGTAAAGATACGAGCAATACCAGATGTGTCAAACTGTGGACGACCAGCGCGACCAAGCATTTGAAGAACATCAGTGAGATCCATGTCTTTGTATCCCTCAATCTTAGCATCGAAGAATTGAGTTCCCTTTACTACAACCAGATGGGCCGGAAGATTAACGCCCCAAGCAAGAGTACTTGTAGCAACGAGGATCTGGATCTTGTTGTTTGCGAACAGTTCTTCGGCAAGCGAACGGTCCGATTCAATAAGACCAGCGTGATGCAAACCAATACCGAAGCTCAAAGCTTCCTTCAGAGCATCGTCCTTTACTCGAGAAAGGTTGAGCTGCAGATCCTCCTCAGACATCTTGACGAACCGGCGAGGATTATCCTCCATACCACAGAAGTTGATCAGATCCTTGGCCGTCAAGCGTGTTTGTCTTCGAGAAGCTACGAATACAATGACAGGTTTGTCAGGACTGTGCGTCTTGATGGCCAAGAACGTAGGTCTATTCATTGACTGCATCAAGGGGCAAAAGCCTCGCACTTCGGGAAACCCATCAATGAAGATCTCTAATGGGACCGGACGGACGCTATGACGGAAGTTGAACAACCCTTCCTTAACCCCAAGCCAGTTCCCCAGATCCATGGCATTAGCACAAGCTGTGGACATGCCCATCAGTCTGACAGAGTTCTTAGACTGCGCTGCAATGTAGTTCATACGAGACACAATGATCTCGAGAATTGGCCCTCGATCTCCTCCAAGCAAATGGATCTCATCAATAATGACAAGGCTGACTTGTCGGACGTATCCTCTCGTTTGCCAAGAACGACTGATACCATCCCATTTCTCAGGAGTCGTGACGATGATGTCAGCGTCTCTGATAGTGCGAGTGTCGGGAGTGTTGTCACCAGTCAACTCAACAAGCTTCAACCCCATCTGCCGAGTGAGACGTGCTCCCCAATCCTTCACTCGCTCGCGAACGAGAGCTTTCATGGGAGCAATATATACGACTTTCGATCCCGGCTTTTCTCTGAACGCCCACCACATTGCCAACTCACAAGCGATTGTCTTGCCAGATCCAGTTGGCGAGCCCAAGAGGACGTTGGCCGGGGTGTAATACAAGCAATGGAACAGTTGTGTCTGCATAGGGTTGAAGAATTGGAATCTCTGGCCATATATTTCTTCCAATGCGGGGTTCTTGAGGGCACTGATGGGCAATGGCTGGAGGTTGAGGAGGTCGGTGTAAACGCTCTCGGTATCTGGTCTGATCAAATGCTGGAAAGAGATAGCATGAACGGTCTCTGCACCAAGCCAGCGATCCGAGACTGCCCTCACATAGATTTGAGTGGGCAACGGGTCTGAGAGTGGAATGGTGAAGTTCAGCTCATGGTCGTCGTAAAGCTTTCTTCGGTTGAGGATGAAGAATTCATGGTGATAGATCTCTGATGTCTCTGAGTTCTCAACCCAAATCCAATAACTTTCAGACGTTCCGTGATGACGATCATTCCAGCGAAAGTCGGGCGTCAAATACAGGCGGATTCTGAGAACATCTCTGTTCAGAGGAGCAATCTCGGAGTCGATGCTGATTGTAGGAAAGTTATCGAGTATCTTGGAAATAGTCTTTCCCGCCCCGTGATTATGGACAAGCGATCCAAGTTCGGCTGCGTCCATCTCTCTCATCGACTCAATTGAAATTGAATCCTTCGCGTCTAACTGATTGAGGACTGGCTTCGCGATGTCAAATTGATGTAAAGGGTGTTGGAATGGCCATATCCTCTTCTCGATCGATTTGCACAATGAAAGCAAGACCAGGCATTGATGTCCCCACCGACGATTCAGAGCAATCATGAACAAAGCTCTACATATTCTGGCAGACTGCTGAGCGATATAATTGGAGTCATTTGCCAATGCGAAATCTTCTAAATTGGATCGAGAGATGTAGGATTGCAGGAGAATATTTGTCTTTGCTTGAGGGGTATCAATGCCTTCACCAACGTCACAAGGAGATGCGTCGTATTTCAGCTTCGTGAGTTCTTTCGCCTCGTTGTCTCGGGACTGGATGTTATCAAACTCTCCACTCATAGCGATCATTTTGAGTACGTCTGCCTCGGTGGCTTGAGGCTTCATCATAGTATTGAAAATTTGAACGCTCGTGTGTAGAATGTAGAATTGACTGGCAATGCGGCCGACGTCCTTGCTTCGAAGTTCCTCGGTAGTCTCGTTGAAAATGATCCTATTCATCGAGTTAGCATTGATTCATACATTGCCGCAAGAAAAATGAACTTGAATCAAGTATACTCACATTTGACTCTGCTGAAGGGTCCTCGCCGCCTGAATGGCAAGCAGTCGCCGACGCTGAACAAGGGTCGGATCATCCCGAATTTCTGCCCAGTCGATACCATATGTCAAAGGATTTCGTTGCATACGAACGAACAAGTAAGAGTATCCGAGCCATTGCACTGCTTCTGGAATGGATGTTACAGTACCAAGCGCGATTTCAGCGTTCAAATTGTCAACTAAGTGCTTCGAAAATCGAGACTCAATCGGAACTTGCGCAGTAACAGCCTGGAGATAATGGGCGAGTTTGTCTTGTGTGGTGCAGATCATGCCGATACCGGTATCCTCAAATTGAGGTCTACCAGCACGACCGAAGATCTGAAGGACGTCCAAGATTCCAAGGTCGATGAATTTACCGTCTTGCGCACTGTAAACTTGCGTTCCTTTAATGATGACTGCTGCGGCTGGCAAGTTAACACCCCAAGCTAGAGTCGCTGTACAGCATAAGACTTTCAGGACGCCGTTTCCAAAGAGCTTCTCCATCAAATTTCTGTCTGAGCGTGCCATACCAGCATGGTGGATTCCGATGCCCTTGGGAAGAAGCTCACGAAGTTCCTTGCCACGCGATTGCTTCATGTCCTTTAACGCGGCCTCGTATTGGGGGTGACCAGAAGGATCAAAGAGGTCTACACAGACCTGATCGATTGCCTTTTCGTACAGCATCTTGGCTGTGTTATGTGTATCTTTTCTGGAATGTACGAATACCATGATTTGATGATCCTGCTCGAGCATTTCTCTGACCTTTTCAAAGGCAGTGGTATCGATGTTGTCTCTAGAGGTTCTCGTTCCCGCTTTGCCTTTGACTCCGATAAAATGCTGCTCCAAAGGAACTGGTCTGAAGCTTGCATCGAAGTAGAATAGCCCAGCATGCCGATTGACCTTGAGGAAGTCTGCCACATCAATGTAATTCGGTAGCGTGGCAGAAAGCCCGACAATTCGAATCAATGACTGTGTTGATTCAACTTGTCGTTCAGTTCGCGCAACCAGAGACTCGAGAACAGCACCACGGTCATCGTGAAGCATATGCACTTCATCAATAATCAACAGTCGAACTTTCTGGACCAGCTCAGTATCTCCAGTCCCTTTTCTTGTGACAACATCCCATTTCTCAGGGGTTGTAACAATTATCTGGGTCTGCACAATCTCCTTCTTGGTCAGATGCATATCTCCAGTAAGTTCTCGGACTTGAATTCCAAGCCAAGCAAGGCGACTGCCCAGCTTCTGGGTAATTTCAGCGGCGAGGGCTTTCATTGGAGCGATGTAGACGATTTTGAAGTCATCAGAATTCACCACAAAATCCGACGATTCGGGAACTTCTGCAGGATTTGGGGAGATATTCTGGCCAATTGCATGAAGAACCGTAAGCATTGCAGCGTCAGTTTTACCCTAAGCAAGTCAGCATAATTGAGATGGAAGTACTTGCAGCATAACTTACAGCACCAGTAGGGGCGCATATCAGCATATTTTCACTAGTTTGATATGCTACAGGGTAGACAAGACTTTGCATGCGATTCAAGGTCTTGTAGCCCCTGAAGGTCCGTCGGCAAAGGCCATCCATACTCGAGATTTGGACAAGTTTGCGGCCTACTCCGAGAGTTCCGACCTTAGCTGCAGGGATGGAGTACTCTTCATACCTCTATTCGGGGTCAGCTGTGTGCTACAGAATTTTAGGGGGGTGCCTACCTCGTGCTCTTTTCTCTCGGTCCCTAGAGGCACGGCATACTTCTTCCCACGAGAATCAAGAGTATTGCCAGCAGAGTGGGTTTTGTAAACATGAGGATATTGAGGCCCATCCCTATTCAGACTCGGACCCAGAACAGCATGCTTATGCTCATAATCTCTCTGCCTCAAAGCCTCCTCGCGCTGGCGCTTCGTTTGAAGTTTCCCAAAGATACCGTCGTCTTGCTTGGCTGAAAATGGAGACGGAGCAGTGATCTCCTTGCGATGCGAGATGAGTTCGATGATGAAATCGAAATCATCAAAGCCAATAATGTCCGTCAGAGTAGACTGCAGCTCCTCTTCCACGCTGTCCGATGCCAAAAGTGCCATGATCTGTTCCTGGAGATCTTCGCCCGAAAGGCCCTCCTTTCTGGAGGCAAACATTAAACATTTGCCTTTCAACCATTGCGGTCCATATCCGCCAGCATCCGTGGCTGGCACTTCGTCCTCGTTGAAATCGCTGCTGTCAAAATCTTCTTCGCTATCGCCGATGAAGTCCCAGACGTCATCACCGCTGTTTCCAGATGTAAATTCATTGTCTTCGTCGTATTCGATATCGGATCCATAAGGAAGCGTATCAGTGTTGGTGGGGGGCAATTTGAGGTCAGCCAAGGCGGCCCTCATTTCTGCCAGCTGCGTTTGCCATCGTGCCTCCGCCGAGTCCAAAGCCGCTGGAGACATGGTTACCGTGGTTCGAGAGACTCAGACCTTGAAACTATGTATCGCACGCAAACTGCAGGCTTGCAGTATGATTCTACGGGCTCTTGCAAGCTGTTGAAGCGCACGAGAAGTCGTTGTCGTTGATAGAGGCTTCCTATTTAGCGTAAGGCGGTGAGTCAGCTCGGAGAGCAACAATGTCAAATTGAATTTTTCCTGCTTGCCCGAGTTATCATAATGGGAAATAACGTACAAATAAATATAATGTTATTGGTACTCTATAGCTATTCGACTTGAAAATCTCCGGACTCCATTTCTCTCAACGGTCACGTGGTCACACGGCAAATAGCTCTTTATCTGCTCATGCTAAGGAACGCTATTTTCGTTTTTTGTGACACCTGGAGATCCTTCGGGTTGGAATATCAGCATGCCGGTCCGTCATAAATTAACTTGGAGATCGAAAATCGAGCCCAATCCGGCGATGAACTAGTTGGAATAAGCATGACAAAGTTCCGTCTGTGCATATGTATTGAAGGGATTCATGAATAGAAGTGTACTACTTGCTCTCTAATATACCACAAGATAAAGGCAATTTCGTTAGTTCCAATGGGACGAAAGCCAAAAGTCCAAGAGGTGAGGCATTTGATAGCTGGCGAGTGTTCGGTTAAAATGAGCAGATAATATTGGCGCAGAATGATAACCAAGAGAGCATTCATATTCGGAGTAGATTGTTGATGCCTTATAATTTGGAATTCGTTACAACTTGATACAAAACGTTCAGCCTCGGTTTACTAAACACAAGTATTTAGCAGGAGGAGACTTCGAGTGACGACTACTTCGCAGTGGACAGAAAAAGCGGCACTGAATATTGCGGATATTCCCTTCCAAACCGCCTGGAATAGTCAAAATCAGTGCCGCTTTATTTTGTCAATTAGTGATCTGTGCCCACAACTCGGCTAATTTTCTCTCATAACAGAGATGCGTATATAATTAAATAAGAAAATGTCCATCAAAAACAGCCCATCAGGACTTTAATCCCTCGTGGCGCAATTGGCTAGCGTAAGTTGAGATATTTCTCATCAGTTAACGCCCCTACTAACAGATATTACAGGCGTTCGACTGTTAAGAATAGCAATCGAGAGGTTGGTGGTTCGAGCCCACCCGAGGGAGAGATGATAACTGCCTCCTTTTTTAAACGAGTATCTTTTTGCCTCTTTTCAGTCGACTCTTGGGTTTTGATATTTTTGCAAATTTTTGGAAGTTCGGGTTTCTGTGTGTTAGTGTAGACGCCGGCCTATGAAGCGAGGTCTGGGAAGGGAAAATATGCGAGATACTCCGTATAGACATCATCTACTCTGAATCACTTTACAAGAAGTCAATAATCTACACTCAACTGAAGACCTCTGATGAAAATCAGAGGAGATATACAAGGGGGTTGTGCTTGTCTATTCACTAGCGAGATGGTGCTCAGAAGCTTAGTTTCTATTCTTTTGAGGATTTATGAGTCTGATCCGACGGACCCATGAAAATGTAGCTAATTGAGGCCTTGAATTTTTCAATGTCTCACGAAGGGAGAGTGATTTTCGAGAAGCTTAGGTGGGGTTTTTCGCTACCCCTGAAAATAAGGTTTGATGTCCGGATAGTCTGTGCGCGCTACAAAATCTCCAATCTGGGAAGGAACTCCCTCTTTGCTCCACGTTTTTTTCAAACTCACTTCATGTCTACATTTCTCGAAGAAGCATTTGGCGGCACGAAATACGGTACCTAGGCGCAAATAATATCCCCGGCGCAATAGACCATCCGATGGGCCATAGATTCAACCCGACCTCCGCCGCTCGGTCCGGCTCACCGTGACACAGAATGCAAACGAAATGACTCAAAACTTCGGCCCCCAACAGCAGATGTTTCGCCACTGCTGATCTTTCAAGCATTTTTGTTGCATACCGCACTCATGCGGCTGCCTTTGATTCTGAGCCTCATGAGCTGCAGCTTTGGCTCAAGGTTTAGAGGCGTCGAGTCCACGCTCCCCGCAAGCGCGCGGTTAGGAAGTCGCGTCTCAGAACTGCGAGTCGGACTGCCAACCAATACAGCGAATATTTGGTGAGATGGAAATTTTGAAACCGAGTTATGTTCTCATGTACTTCGCCCATTCGTGACCTTTGGGTCAATGTCTCGCACCATTTGACACATTCACAATCAGAAAGATTCACTTTCAGTCCTCCCATTTACACATTTTGATGGTCATTTTCCAAGAGCAATTCCGCCTCTAAATTGAGCTTAGGAATTCTTTAAACTCTCGATTAAGTTATTCACCCTTCGCTTTCCAAGGTACTTTCTCCATTGGTTCACACCCCTGCTTCGCGCTTCAAAATGTTTGCGAAATCTTGAACAGAGTCGGCAGAGAAAAAAGCTACATACAAATCGCCAAAGTTAGGTATGGACTTGGGCGGAGCTTGCTCTTCAAAGGTAATTTCAAGCGCATCTTATTCTTAAAACAATAACTATTTTGTGACGAGTATAAATTGGCCACTAGTCTAGAGGGTTTCTTCCTGAGCGTATCTGAGTTTTGCTTGCTGTCTGAGAGTTCCAGTTGAGATGGCAGATTGGAACAACTAAATTGTAGCACTGTTCCTCTTCCAAGGACGGTCTATCTCCACATTTTGCTACATATCCTTCGGTCTTCGTTCTTCAACGCTATGAAGATGGGCATTGATTCAATGCTACCTTTGCCAAGGTACGTGATCTGCCCCCCTTTCGCTACAACTTAAATGAAGAGAAGGTCTCCTAATCTGACCCAAACTTTCGAATTTCATCTTCTCCCTCAAAAACTTAACATGCAATCTTGTCGGCGAGATGAGCACGATAAGTTAAGAAAGATTACATGGGCAAGTGTAGCGAACATGGGTAAGTGGAGCGAGGGCCGGTGTTTGAAGAGTGGCTCTTATCTGCAACATCCAGGGGCTTAAAAGTTGATCCGCCAGATGAACAATTATTGACTAACCCAGTCATCAATTAAGGTCTCTCAGTTCCAGCTAGTAAGTCCAGGGGTAAGAGATCGCGAGCGCTTAGCTCATTGGGCATTCAGTTAAGGATATAGAAGACGCAACGAAATCCCGATGAAAGCCATGAGAGGGAGTTGAAGTCGAAACAACGTCGCTAGGATAGGTATGTTAAATTACGAGTTCTGCTCATCATATATCCTCTCTTGAGAGCATTTCAAAGAGTCATGTCATGGGGGCAACTTGACCCAGCGAGCCTCATGCAGTTTCTCCAGCCTCCAAATAAGCGGCATGAACAACTCGTGCTCATTTGGACACCGACATACCTCCAATCCAATCATCAGTTCAGACACTTGGTGGTGCCCTTCATGCATGCAGACTGCTGCATGTTGAAATTTGTGGCGTGCACACCTCTCCTTCGGCTCACCGAATCCAAGAAAAAGCAAAATCGCCCTCTCAGCCGCATGCAGTACTTATTGAAGCCAGCCTCGCGAACATGTCATACTTTTTGCCGCTGCGTGTCGACAAGCTTAATTCTTCCTGCGAGAATGGCCGACGACGACGACCGCGGAAGCCCCGATATACCCAACAACCCAGACGATTCAGCGGATATTCATGATAGACCCAAAAGACGGGCAGGTTTCATCTTGCCCGAGAAGAAAAAGCGAAAATTCCAAGATGGGACACCGAGGCCTACAAGGACGTTAAAAGCTTTGATAAAGAAGACGAAGGAAGTATATCAATTTACTCGACTTGCCCCCGACGAAGATATTCGAGTATTGATCGTGGAGCCAGGCCGGCCCGCCGATGCCACAAATGACCGAGAAGCAGACCCAATTAGATGTAAATTGGTCCCCAGCGCTCTGCCATCCACGCAGTCAACCCAAGGTATCGGTCACCCTAGACAGGTCATCAAGTATGAAGCTCTTTCATACTACTGGGGAAATGAAGAGCCTTCAATTCCCATCACCATTGCAAGCTATAATACACGTACCTCTAATCCGCGACTCTCGATGGCCAACATTGTGCAGAAGAGGTTTTGGATTCGGCCAAATCTTCATGCAGCGCTTATACAACTACGAATGCCCACCGAAGAAGTTCGGTTATGGGTTGACGCTTTGTGTATCGACCAAGAATACATCCCTGAAAAGACTGCGCAAGTTTCGAGAATGCATGAAATCTACAGCGAAGCATCGAATATCTGCGTATGGCTGGGTGTCGGCGCGTTGGACCCCGTAGCAGGGGCTGTCGATTCTGAAAGCACCCGCCAAACTTTCGAATTCATTCGCGAAATGCTGAGTCTCAAACGCCTGGACCAGCTTGTGTCGAACGAGAAATACATACCTCAGTGGCTTGCTTTTGTGGAGTTGATGAGGAATCGATGGTTCAGTAGACGATGGGTAGTCCAGGAGCTTGCCCTTGCAAAAGAAGCCACGGTACATTATGGTCGAGAGGTGATGCAATGGACAGACTTCGCAGATGCCGTGGCCCTATTTGTGACCAAAAATGACCAGATCAATATGCTCCTGAAGAGGCATAGCACCGATCCTGATCCCATCGGAGACATGAGAGCCTTGGGAGCCAATTCTCTCGTGGAAGCATCGAGTAATCTTTTTCGAAAATCGAACGACGGGAAAATCCTCGAGCGATTACTGAGCCTTGAAATTCTCGTATCCACCCTGTTGGCATTTGAGGCGAAAGATCCCCGAGATATTGTTTACGCAGTACTCTCAATTGCCAATGACACCCCTTACTCTGATTCCACAACAGCAGCTGAGACAATTGCCTCGACAGTCTCAACACCATCAACCGCAGCGGCTGCGCCTTTAGGTGACCCTCGTATCACCCCAAACTACGAAAAGTCACTTTCGGAGGTTTTTTGCGACTTCATCGACTACTGCGTCGAGAAATCATCTTCGCTAGACATCATCTGCCGCCACTGGGCTCCAGCGCCGAAAGAGCGCCGCCGAAGTATAACTGCTCTGACTGCAGACTCGCACCTTCCAATGCCAACTTGGGTCTCTCTTATAACTGGTTCTGCTTTTGGGGGCCCGGAATTGGCTCTACAAGGCAGGTGCAATGGCGACAGTCTGGTTGGAACTCCCAGCAGGCAAAATCACAAAAATTACAATGCATCTGCTGGCCTTAAACCATACTTTAAAATTGATAGATACCCGGTCCAGGCTACTGAAGAATTGTTCCAGGGTGAAAATGTCGACTCTAAGTCCAATGTTCCAGGTGTTCATAACGGGAGTCACGACCCAAGCGATCTTTCTACCCAAACCAATTCAAAGAAATGTACCGGTGTCCTACATGCGAAGGGAATCCGTCTCGACACTGTTGGAAAACTATCGCCCCGTGCTGCGCAAGGTATGATCCTTCAGGAGTGCCTGGAGATGGGTGGTTGGAGTGACGACTACGACGAGCTCGAGAAAGTTCCCGACTCTCTCTGGAGAACACTCGTGGCAGATAGGGGTCCAAATGGGACAAATGCGCCAAGTTGGTATCATCGAGCCTGTCTCGAATGCTTCACACATGTCACTCAGAATGGAGATTTAAGTACAGGTGCTTTGATGGAGAATCCCAACACACCTTCTACTATGGTCACATTCTTGAAACGTGTTCAACAAGTCGTATGGAATAGAAAATTTCTACGCTCAAAGGGCGGAGATGAAGAGGATATAGAGAAGCAGCTTTTTGGTTTAGCACCAACTAGTGCACAGGAGGGAGATCTCATTTGCGTTTTGTTTGGCTGCAGCGTACCCGTCATTCTCAGAAAAATGGAAAACCAAGATGATCCTTTCTACTATTTTATCGGCGAGGCTTATATACACGGGATGATGGATGGGGAGGCATTTTCCAAAGAACTACCAGAATGGCCTTACGAGGGGAATCCGAACTATGTCAATTTCAAAATCAAATAATGTGTCGCTAGGGCCGACTCGTGCAAGAGTCGGCATGCGAAGACGCAATTCTTCATACTCTGTAATGCTATTGTATCTTGGATATCTCCATTACGTATTGGAATGTATTTGATGTAGATGGGTTTTCGATTATTGCAAGCGAAGTCCGAGATACATAGCCTTGAGAAACCCCGCTCACTCACCGAGACTCTGTGGCGATGCACAAATAATTCAATCGAAATTGCTCTGCCTCGTCGCAAAAGGCTCAAAAATCGTGGCACATTCTCCTTTTGTGCCTGATCGAGGCGAAAGTTGGCGGCTGCACAGCCGGCCCAACAGCCTCGCCTCCAACCACGGCCGAGGCAGTGCTTTAATATGCAGGTCACGTAGTCAAGGGGCGATTTGTACCAATAATCTTTGTCCAACAAATCAGAACTGTTGGTTCGGTGAGATAAGCAGTCTTACTGGGCCGCTTCTGGACTTTACCGCTGTAACCACACTTATTGCGCCAGCGCAGACAGACCACCTAGTTGGTGGCCATCTGAACGTTGTCTCCCATTTTCTCTCATGTTCTGGTGCGACTTGCAAAGAGCCTTCAATTTGAAGGCCTTGGGGTTGTCTCTCAGCCTTGAACTTAGTGTCACTCGATTTCCGGAATTGCTCACCTTACTTTCTCTCTACAATGGAGGGAGTCAGCTAGCCTGGACCTCACTACCAAGGCACTCTTTTGCGGCTATCTACGGGGATATATGAGACAGGGCAGTGTCATCGATCTAAAGATGTAACAGACTCTTCTTTAAAAGTCCCATTTTTATCTTTATCTCTAGAAACAAGGTTCAGTGATTTACAAACCTCCGGCGACCAGATCCTCGAGAATACCTCAACCACCAAAGAATTTACCAAACAAGCTTACACACACCGGTCCCGTATCAAACATGGCGCTTTCAACCGTCAAACAAAGCCCTACATTCCAAACTCGAAACCATCGAAGCCATAAACAATCCTCAAGAAAACCTATCAAAATCAACCCCTTATATCCCTCCCCCAAACCCTCACCCCGCAATAAACGCAATAAAATGCCAAAAAAGCACCAACCTCCAAAACCCCTCAGTACTCCTCCAAAAATGGAACTCCTCATCTCATCCTCGCCCTCAGACACAGACACCACCACCAGCGCCAGCAACCTCATCCATACCCTCCTCTCCGCATGCCACCAACTCGACCACGCAATCTGCTCTCACACCCCAAACGAGGTCTTAGAATGGCACGCGCTAGATCCTTTTACATACTTGACCTCTGAAGCGCTGATTGAGCGCTGGGAAGAGGATCTGGGCACCTTGTGTCGAGGGTATTTAGAGGGGAAATATGTGCCTGAGGTGTTTGGGAGGAGGTTGGAGGGGATTTTGCCCGGGGTGGAGAAGTTGGAGGAGGTGAGAGATAGGTGGAGGGGGGAGATTGGGAGGGAGATTAAGGAGATGGAGGTGGTTTGGAAAGCGGTGGAGAGGAGGTGTGGGGTTATTGATGGGGTTTTGGGGAGGTTGGAGGGAGTGTTGGATGGGGAGTAGGGCTTTTGTGAAGACGTTGTGGAATTGGGGAGGATGATGTTGGGTTAAGAACAAGTTAACGATGGGAACTGTGAGGATTGCTTGGGATGCTCTGATTCTGCAGTGCGTAGATGGCAATCTCGTAGTTGTAGCACTGATGATCTCGTGCAGACACCTTCGAAACCCAAGAATTCCAATCATGAATTAGAGCATCACCATCTCATCTGCACAAAGCGCAAGACCCAAGCAACAACCTAGTCTGAGGATATCTGTAAAGAGCTCGTAATGCTGAGGTCATAATACTTGCACAACATGCTCACACTAATAGACCAAAGTGAAATGGCGATACATCGCATACACGCAAACAAATGCCACTGCAAAGTCCTATCCATCACTTCAGCTTGAGACGCCCAGGTCGTTGGAAGGGTATATTTTAGGAGTAGCTCAGCGCCGTGTTTCCTGAAAGTTGATTTTGTTGATTGGTCTGCCGGGAAAACCTTGCAACGAAATCTCTCACAACAACGTAGACGTTTTCATGACCTAAAGGGAGCATTTTCTGAATTTCATGAATTCAAGAAAAGATACCAACGTGGTCTGCCTCATTTCTAAATCAATACCTTGAGCATGCCCCAACCACATTCCAAAATAACTTCCCCAATTCGTAGAAGATGTACCTACCCCAGGTTTTCCGGCATTTAGAGCTGTGTGTGTGTGTGTGTTTGACAAACAGGAAGATTGATGCTTATATTTTGCAAACTCGGGGGGGACCTAGAGCTTTTCGCCGTGGACTGTGAGCTGCTATACTTTGAGATGGTTTACTGCTCGCTACCGAGGAAAGAGCGTCCCTGATCTCTCCTTCCCTCTGTCTGTCAGAAACTAGCCTCGTCAAAAATCTCTCCAGAAATTTTTGTCCAGATTTCATTCATCAGCTCGCTCGAATTTCTCCTTGCAAGAGCAGATCTCTACCAATTCTCTCTTTAAAAGCTATCTCAGAGCAAATTTTCACAATACAGGCGCCCGCATACGCATTGTCCATCGGTGGAGAGTCATGGTCTTTTGAGTACTCGAAGGAAGGGGGTCCTCCCTGCGTGGGGCGGATGTGGCTTTCAACATTGGGTAACACTAGACGAATGAGTTTCGTGCGATGAGACATCGTCTATTACCATCGTTCGACCCATCGTTTGAGGTGCCGACGAATAGCTGGCAAAAGCCTCACGGCCCGAGTATCGAAGTGTGATATTTAGATCTGGCCGACGAAAATGCGAGTCTTCCATCGAGCTGGCCCCCCGCTGATAGATCTGAGCGAATCGCGTGTTTTCTCCAGGAACCTTACTCGTGAGCATCAAATAAATAGCCACAATCAGGCGCAGCAGCGAGCAGAGCTCCGAAAGAGCAAGAAAAAGGACAGACACGTGATAAATAATCAAGAACTGATGCCTCGAATTGACAGCTCGAAATCAAACGGAATTGAGTGCGGAGATCGTTCTCCGACTTCGAGAACGAAGACAGTCTGGAGCTCTCAACCGCATCCCTCACTGGAGGCACTCTCCCCACTGTAGCAACGGCTTCTCCATGTCTCCAGCACAAACAGACTCACTTATCTCTCCGACTTCGAAATGTCTCGAAATTTTCCCAGACGATCAAGACCTAAAGCTCGACGTCTTGAAATCAGCTGATGCAAGGTCCCGTCCGAGTCTCACATCTCATCTCAAAGCTTATTGTTTGCACCTCCAATTCGCATCTCCTCATTGGCCCAGTCGAGTAGCACCAAACCAGCGGGAGCGGGCGGAAAGCCATTTTAGGGCCCACAACACGTTCTGGCAATTTATGACGCAGGAGCCGATAATTGGCAGCTGCCAGCACGGGCACTTGCAAGTTGCAGCTGTAGGAAGATAGATGGAAGACGCACCGTCGATGCAAGCAGAACGGATAAGCAGAGAAAATATATGAAGGATGGAAGAAAGCACTCTCACACCGCAGCAGAAAACAAGAAATCCAAGGGTTTATCAGCCCTGTCACCAGCGGGCCAGCGTCCACACCAAGGCTCAGAACCCTCCCGTCCCTGCCAATCCGCCCAATCCCAGGGAACCGATGGTCAGGTAGCGAAGGAAGCGCATTGCAGCAGGATTGGCGCAATGGCTGCGTGGCACCTATCGATGGGCACCTTTCAAGGCCCGCCTCGACCATTAATGAGGGGGCTGGGCTGGTTCCAGAGAGTCCCCCCTTCAATTTACCATGGAAAGACTGTCCTGCACTGCGATCGTGAGGTGATCAATGACTTCATGGTCTGAGCGGCTCTAAGATGCGACTTGGAGATTATTATCTGCAAACAAAAAAACGACGGGAGAAAGAGAGAGAGAGATTGGCAATTGAATTTGCTGTGGTTATACTTTCCCGGCGGTAGCGGGTTCGCATTGATGCGCTGAATCCTGGAACTCGTTGGACCAACTCACACTCGCACTTCGCAGAAAAACATCAATTGACAACGACACAACTCGAGCATGCTCTCTTCAAGCCTATCGTCGCATTCTCTGGTTTTCGGCCTCACTGCTCAATTGCATGCGCCCGGTCGTCAAGACGGTCTGAGGCGTGGCGTTGGGTGTCAGTGACGCACTTTGGGCTCGACGGCTGCTGCGACTGCGATATTATTTACTCCCGCGCTGGCCTTGAACTCGACATCGTGAAGAAACTGGTTCCTACAACGTGCGCGCGCGGAGCTGCGCATAGCTGCAGAGGCCAATTGCAGCCGGCGGAGGAAGAGGAGATTACAAGTTTCTGGTTCAGAGGCTCATGTTGTCTTGAGTGGTCGTTTTACGTTCATTGTCCCATTGGGCGTGAGGCTTTCGCCTGGCCACTGAATTTTCTCCCAGCCTTCCCAATTCCACCGCCTCACCAAGACACCAGCACCTCGACCGGCCCTCTTCTTTTACCCACACTCGTTATTACAATTCACAAACTTCCAACCTCTTGCTAAGGAAAATTCACATTCCTCAATCCCCAATCGAGAACAACAACACCCACACCTAATTCTGTGATACTATCACCAATACTGGTCACACCCGTCTACGAGTTCGCAAGCTTGCTCTTCCTCACCTTGCTCCTCTCCCTTTCGAGGGCAAATTCGCAGTCGCCTTCACTTTGTCGACCTCTCCCCTCTCACCATTGCTCGCAGCCGCGCTGACGACCCCAATCCAATCCACCTATAACGACCCTTACGACGTTAACGAACCCGTTACGCCCATACCCGAGCAGCGCCAGCAGCAGCAACCTCCCTTGCGAAGAACACACATAGAAGCTGCATCAGCCGGCATCTCACCACCTCCGCGAGTCCGATTTGCACAACAGCAGCAAAAAAGCGAGCACGAGCAAGAGCTCACTCATGATTTCGACGAGGATCTCGCTACTTCAACTCCTGTAGCTTCCAGCTCCATACACCAGTCTCCCCAAGCCGAGAGACGCCCTCACCGCGCGCTCCGAATATCCAAAAATACCGCGAGTGCCATTCTCTATACTCTCGAAGAGGCGTTACGACATCCCCACGCCTTCACACCCGACCTGATCGAGGAGAACGCCCAAATGTCAGACCTAACCGGCGGGGGTCCTTCAGCACCCGCTGGTAATGGACGTAACAATGGTCGCTTCAGAGGAGCTCAGGGTGTACCAGGTACCGGCTCACCAAGCGGTATCAAGGGTCCTAGAGATATTATGCGCGAGCGAGAAGCTAGAGAAGCAAGGAAAAGAGCAGAGCAAGAGGCCAAGGAAGCAATGGAGAGAGAAAGAGCCGAGGAAGAAGCTATGCAAATTCAAGAGGCCAATCGCAGAGCTGCGGGGGGAAGAGCGGTAGCTGCTGGCGCTGCACAACAACAGAGAGGAAGTGGAGAAGGTGGCCAGCGTGGTTCTGGTGGCACCACTGGTCAAAGGAGATCAGATAATTCGCAAAGATCAGATAGAAGATCAGGTGACCGAGTAGCCAGTGGTGAGGCTGGGCGACGACAAGATCAACCATTGCAAGGCGTTGGTAGCGGCGGTCGTGCCGTTGGAGGGGGCGAGGCTACTGCTTCTGCCAGACCCCGCCCTACCCAGTCGCAATCGCAACAACAACCAAGGCCTGTGCAGCCCGACACCATGCGAAGGCCACCTCAAGCTCAGGCACCGTCTACTGCTGGACCGTCAAACGCACCTCCACCCCCCGAGCCTGCGCCAGCAACACGATCTTCTTTTCCACATGCTTTCGAGCGCTGGGAGACTTTATCTGCCCATTGGGAGGGACTTACCTCGTATTGGATACGTCGACTAGAGGCAAACAGCGAAGAGATTGAAAGCAATGCATTATCGCAGCAGCTTTCTCGGCAAGTCACTGATCTCTCAGCGGCTGGTGCCAATCTTTTCCATGCTGTAGTCGAGCTCCAGCGCCTAAGAGCTTCTTCTGAGCGAAAATTTCAACGCTGGTTTTTCGAGACCAGAGCTGATATAGAACGAGGTCAAGAAGTTCAAGCTGTGCTGCAAAATGAGCTTGAGAAAGAACGGACAGAGCGAGAAGCTGCTATTGCAGAAGCTGTCAATAAAGAACGGGACAAATCAGATACTGAGAAACAACTGGCGGAGATGAGGCGTGAGCTTCTGATTTCCAAGGAAGAAGCGAAGAGAGCTTGGGAGGAACTTGGTAGGCGTGAGGAAGCAGAGCGCTCGAGGGTTGCAGCACTGCGAGACGGGCAGCCGGTAACTATTGCGGGAGTCCAGGTTGTCCCCATGATGCAAGGTGTTCCCAGTGCTCGTGATCGACCAGCAACCCGAGAAGGACCATATTCCGGAGGACCAATCCCTGCGTCCGAACCCGAAGGACCTGATAGCGCATACCAAGAATATTCCCGAACCCAGCGCGCCGATCCAGCCGACCCCTTCGTCGAACAGAACGCCCCGCGCAGCACTCGAACCGAAACAAGCGTCAGTTCCAGCCATGAAGGATACTCGCAAGCTCCAGCGGTACAACCGGCTTCGACGTCCGGATTGTATCAACACCAGCATCAAGATGCATCTCTTCACCCGCTTGAAAGAGAACAGGCGTATGAACAGTCTGTGACTTCTGAAGGTGCGTTTTCCGAGGGGACAGAGTACCAGCTCAACGAGCACGGAGAGCCCATCCGCGATGCTCTAGGAAGAAAAATCCCCTGGTCTGCTGTACATTCTGACGATGATACAGACGAATATGATGTCGAGGAGCAGCGTGAGCGAGAGCTGGCAACCCGCCAGAGATACCCCCAAGGTTCAAGTGGCGTCGAGTATGGCCGAGGATCAACTGCTACAGCAGGTGGACGACTGGCCCCCTCTTCCCAACCTGGAGATGTTGACTACAGCGGTGCTGGATACGGAGGCGAGCCGCAAGCAGAGTGGAGCGGAGTACCCCGCCATCATCACCCGACCCGTCTGAGCGATGTCATGGAGGAAGACGACGAGCGATCCCGGACCAGCGCCAGCCAGCTCAGCCGCCGAGATTGAAAAGTTATTTTGCGTTATTTTAGAATATTCAGCGAGATTTTGCGAGGAAGCGTAGGCGCGGTACTGGGAATATGGTCGTTCAGAATACGAAGCATATAATGGCGTCGAGGTGTTTGAGTATTAAATTGAGCGAACTGAAAGTTGCATTCTGGATGGAGCATAAGCATGCAGCAGCGAGGAACCTGTCCTGTATTTGTAAGATATGGTTTTTCTGCAGGAATAGCTGCATGCAGGTATAGATGAATTAATTTGAGAGAAATTATCCTTGAAATGAATGAAGATGGTTGAAGTCCGGAATGTGAATGAAGAATTGGCTGCTGCTTTTGTGGAAAGAGCAGAGCCAAGAGAAAGCGGCGGCCGCTAGTCCGGATTCGTTTATGAGCTTCACTTCGAAAAAGTAATCGACATGAGTTCATGATTTTGATATCAACGTATACCTCAGCCACCATGTCTAAATCCTTCATTCCAAGCCGGACATTACTGTCCAGTTTCTCACGATCCCTCAAATATGACAGACCTCAGTCAATTTCCTCGCAATGCCGACACATCACCGCCCCTCGAACACAGCCATCATGTCTGAACACCCCACGAGCTTTCAGCACCTCTCCTGCCCGTTCGTACAAGACAGTAGAAGAACAAAGATCAAGATACCGCTCTGGCGTACGTTTACAACCCTTCGTCCTGTCAATTAGCTAGGTCTAATCATGCCACCCAGCCCTTCTCTTGGAAAGCAGGCCTCCTCTTTCTCTCCTCGGGCGCAGCCCTAATCTTCTACTTCCGCTACGAAAAAGCGCGCATGGAACGCAAGCGTGTGGCAGAAGCTACGAAAGGTGTGGGACGGCCGAAAGTCGGGGGGCCATTTGAGTTGGTGGATCACAATGGGAAGGCATTTACGGATCGGGATATGAAGGGGCGGTATTCTTTGGTAGGTTTACCCTATCAATTTCTATAATAGAAGGGGAGAAGAGCTAATGGGGAACTTTGCTGGGTAGGTATATTTCGGATTCAGTCACTGCCCAGACATCTGTCCCGAAGAACTCGACAAAATGGCCCAAATGATCGACATCGTCAACGCCTCTCCCTCCTCTACTCCCCCCCTCCTCCCAATCTTCATAACATGCGACCCAGCCCGTGACACGCCCGCCGTCCTCGCCACCTACCTCTCCGAATTCCACCCCTCCATAATCGGTCTCACAGGTACATGGGAACAAATAAAGGATGTGTGTAAGAAGTATAGAGTGTATTTTAGCACGCCGGCGAACGTGAAGAAGGGCCAAGATTATTTGGTAGATCATAGTATTTATTTTTATTTGATGGATCCTGAGGGGGATTTTGTCGAGGCGATTGGGAGGCAGCATAGTCCGGAGCAGGCGGCGAGGATTATTGGGGGGCATGTTGGAGATTGGAAGAAATGAGGGGGAGGTGTATAAATGTGTGTATCTATGTGTTGTATTATAGTAAGTAATCTCGAATAAAGAAGAGATTCGCTGCTCAGTCTTGCTGCCTTGATCAGAGAGGAGGGTATATACTAGGCTACGGTAAGTGAAATTGGAGCTCGAGGACATCTCTGGCGATATGTCTTAGGTTTACGCTGAAATGGAGGGAACGAATGAAGCGTGAGGATTCTATTTTCGGGGGGGGTTTTTTTTTCGAGCCAGCCGGCGCCAGCAGAACTAAGCAGGGGGGAAAAGACGTAGCAGCTTCTATTCTCTTGGTGGAAAGCTCTCTCTAGATTTAGGTAACAGCATTGGTCTTCAAAGTAGAAGCAGAATAGAATGATTGGCGAAAGAACCACTCAGCTCAAATTAGGCAGGAACGTTCCTTTAAGCCACAACTTGTGCTTTAAGATGGGCGCGACGTGTTTAAGGATTCCTCTTTCTCCGATGGTAAGTGTGGAATTTCCTCTAGACGGATGGTATTGGTCTAAAACAAAAGCTGAATGGAAGGGACAGCGGATGGATTCCTTGCAATATCACTCAGCCCAAATTGAGCTGGTACGGCGCTCTCGAGCCAGAATTAGGGCTGTGGGAAGGAGCCTGACAAAGTCTTGCTGTTTCTCTGAGCTTATCTCTAGAAAGACAGTATTGGTGTAAAGCAATAGCTGAAGGGAGTGAATTGTTTGAAACCGTCTTAGGAAGAACTGCAAGGCCCCTCAGCTCGAATTCAGCCCTGATGGGATCACACGCGTCTACCAAATAAGGATTGTGGGAGGCCGGTGTTGCGAGAGAGGATAAATGAAGGTGGCTCATTGGCGGTACTTCAAACCCCAGGAACAGCATTGGAACCTGAATGGAATAGAAGGTTAAGAATTTTCAAGGTCATACAAGTTCGATCCAAGCGGAGCGAACTCCTTCTGATTCTGAGGCTGAGCCCGAGTCGAATTATGGGAGGTTGGTGAGGAACGAAGGGAGAGTCTATCTGGAGCGGCGTGCCTTGTAATTTGCAAAGACTCCCAACAGCTTGGTACGCGTCGATATGTAAAAAGAAGACGTTGATGCTTTTATTCTGAATAGGTATGGCTGCTGTTGGGGGTCTGTTACGTTGCATGCTATGCTGTGATGGCTTTACGCCATGTCTCGCAATTTATGCATGGAGGGTTTACTCCAGGAAAGCTACTGAACGCCGCGTTAGGAGATGAATGGTAGATCCTCACCTGACGTTTGTGAACTTGCCTGCTTCTCTGTGATAAGTCGGAAAGGAGCCTTTCTCACGGATTCGCAATACTTTTAACCACCTTTATGTTTACATATTTGCCATCCACAGTTGCGTGTATTGTTGGGAATGAGGGCAATCTTGGATGGATATGGATTGTCTTGAAGTCGATTGTGAATTCATTCGGAATGAGCTCCGGTGATGATTCTGCTGCGTACTTTTTCGCAGTTCTCATAGGAGTGATGGATCAGCTTCATGCTTCGAACATACTAAAACTCATTAGATTTTATGAAACCATCGTGGAACAGCAGGGCGAGTTTTCCTGTCTGAGTTTCCCAATTCACCACGTAACTTTCCTATAAGACGTATGACTTTGAACCGTCCCCGCTCCATTTAAATGGGACAAGTGGGATGATCGGATGAACAGACGGCACAGAATGCATTTTACTGATTCTTCTTATTTTCTCTCCAATTTTTGGTTCCTGGATCCCGAAACGACAGTTCCGTCCGTCTTCGGCTTCGGCTGGATGCTCTTGACCGGCGACCACGGCCCGCTTGGGTTCATCCCTTGATATCCTTGAAAGGGTGCCGGGATGGATGGGTCGCAGTAATTGCCTTTGATACAAGAACCTTTTTACAGCTTTGCCAGAGCGCAAAATGGACAAAACATGGGGCTACGAGGACGTGGAAAACATGCAACGTTAAAACGCCTAATAACAGTCAACGACACAATTTCCTCGTGACTTGTAGACTTCTACAGCAAGCTAGGAAGCTAGGTAGTATCGGAAAAAAGTTCCTGGAGCTCTGCCCTAGAGGTTTCGAATCCGTTCTGCCAAGAATCCGGGGGAAACAGTACCCCCCAGCCTCCGCTTTTAATACGACACAGCGAGCGACAACTCAGGAAGGAACTGGTAACGGCGACGATCTGGAAGGCTGAACTCAAAAGCAAAATCTGAGCTCCCTGAAACTGGGCTTAAGCCGCTGCTTAGTCAGGAAATTTCGGATACGCACGACTACACATCCGCCTGCAGTCGACGTCTTGGCTTCTCAAAAATCGAGCTGCAGACGAGTTGTCAAGCTGCACAGAGAAAAAATGCCGCACCAAGGCATGTACTTTTTAATGGAAATCTGCAAGGCAGATTCAAGTTCAAGCCCCATCGATTAGAGCGCAAGGGAGATCCTGCTGGACCGAAGCGGGCGGGTGATACCCCAACCCCTTTCTACGCCTAGAGCTTAGCTACCCCACGTTTCTCAATGTTTCTCAACTCTCGAGTCTAGACAAAGCTGGTCCGAGTCGCAGAGCAAAAATTCTCGCGTGAGCCTCCTCACATACCACTCCTGGCTCAGGCTTGCCCTTACCAATGGCATGGTAGCGAAGCCTCCAGGATGCCTCCGTCTTTCCGGAATGTGGATGAGTACTTCCGGCCTTGTTGTGGTCTCAGCTGGAGAACAATAAGGAAAAGAAAGCAGCGTGTACCTACCTGCTGTGCAGACATGGAAGATGCAGCAGGTTTTGCCTTGGGGGCTGGATATGCAGGTCCAGCAGCTTCAGTTATATGCACGGTGGGCCGCAGGTCCCGCAGCCGCAGTTGGGGTTTCCCAGACAATTAAAATTGCCTCCAATAAATCCTCTGGAATCTCGTGTGTTTACTTCTCCACAAGCAGCTTGATTTTTTAGCTGGGCTGGTGTCAGATGGAGGGTAACGCTCATCTGACCATTCTGGAACTAGTGTCCCTCATGTTACTCAATTACTTGTTACACATCCAAGTGTGGCAAGGTCTAGCACGCGATGTTGTTTTCATTGGATTGTGAGCGTGTAAGGGGAGTCCGGTGCTCTGGTATCGAGGCATACTCGATCTATAGAGGTCGTCCCCTCGCAGATCTGTCATAGACGGCCCTATGGTCAAACTTTCGATCTAGGCCCCGATCTCGCGCAGGTTTCTCCATGCTGCATCTGACTTTATGAAAGAATGCACATGCGCTCATATCGTCTCTTTAAGCATATCTGGTGCTGATCGACTGGCTGGAATATAAACTTTCCAATTACTACTTTCGTATTGATACCCACTATAGCCTTGCTTTCACACATTCTTCGTCCACGATGAGAAGCCCTTTACCACGACCAGAATTCTTCGCAAAAGAATCTATTGATAGTCCGGACGATAAGATAGCACCGCTTCCGCTTGCTGAAGCCTCGGAAGGCTGGTTGTTATTTTCATCCTCTACCACAGTTATCTCTAAGACGCATCTCGGCAAACAACTAACAATGGCTATCTCACCTGCTCGACGACCAGTACTTCCCAAGAAATCAGGACGACTTGCTTTGAAAGCATGCTGCTCTACATCCAAAGAACTCCAAGAACAACTTTCTCTCTCGTCATCGGAGATGTCCAACCCAGGGATGATAGATGATCCGTTCTGTTCGTCCGCATCTGACTCGGATTCTTCCAATGAAGAGTACAACGAGTACACCAATTCATCCACCGAACTTTGGGATTTATACTTCTCCGAAGAAGAAAAGTCATCATATCAATGGAGTCCACTCTATCAAGTCGATGCGCCCAAAAGCTCCCAACTCTGCCTCCAAGACGGCTGCATCTCTCCTCAGAACAACCTCGCCTCTCCCCTCCGGCGCTCAGACGCGCAACGCACCCCGCGGCGTGCGACTCAACCCTCCTATTCCGCCTTCCCACCCGTCTCGTCCCCCAGGACAAGCACAAATCCTCATCCCGAGCACGCATCATGGCCAACTCGCAAGGAGTCCCGTCTAAACCCAAAAGGCCACACCTGCAATCGTCCTCGCGCGCACACAACACCCAGTGTGCCCTCTTCAGCCAACTCATCGCATTTAGCGCTTTGTCCACCGCACTCGGCTCCTTGCTCACCATACACCATTCAACCTTTCATGCCCATGCTAGAAAAGTCCGTTTGGGAACATGACGACGACGAGAAATCGGGCTGGAGAAAGGCGCTACATATCCGTGCCAGTAGCTCGGGGTGTACGGGTTCAGACGAGAAGAAGAACAGCTGGACTCGGAAGAAGGCGCGGAATGTTGTGAAGGGGCTTTTTGGTGGGAAGAAGGCTACTTCTTTAACATCAAGCTCAGGATCTCCTGGTTGATTCTTCTTCTGTTATCATGCATCTTGGGGTTCTTGAGGAGTTTTTTTATTTATTTATCGACGCGACCTTGGATCGAGTTCAACTGGAGTGTTTTAATGTGACAGACGGACGGGATGACTTTTTTGAATGATTGATTTATGAAGATGATACATGGCTGGTAAACACAGGACGGACATGCGTCACGGAAAAAGGTAAAAGGAAAAGGAAGAGAAAAGCTGGCGCTTTGGTTATTACGAAAAGTTATGAGGGTTTGGGGAAAGGGCACGTATGCATGCATGTATTTTTTCATTTGATTGATGATTTTACGTGGTTATGTTTGCAATGGATGGAAGAATGGGATTTGGGACGAGACGAGATGGCTGTAACGAAGTATGGTATCACATATATATATAAATACCTATATGCTATTAATTTGTATTATGTAGCTGGTAATATATACTTATTTCATCTTTCATACACAGGTTCTGTGTCTCTGTGTGTTGTTTTTTAGCTACAACTTTCTCGAGGCTGGAAGATGACCAACCCCTCACGGTTCTCGTTGCACTCACTCTTTTCAAAACATCTACAATAGTCTCCTGTTCTTGTTGCTCCGAAGGTAGCACCGAGGAATGAAGGCAGTGAGAAGCATCCAGAGCGCTCTAGGCGTCGTCGCGATCTAGAATCAATACCTCGAACTTTTCCACATTCTTCGGGGTATATAAATGACCCGACTTTTAATTCCACGAGGTCAATGCGATTGCCACGAGGCACACAGTCTTGGGGTCTCAGCTCATTTCATTATTATGTACGCGTATGTCCGCGGGGTATCAACTCTCCTATCCAATTCTACAGCGGCCGGTTATCACGCAACAAACCACCCGCCTCCCAATACAGCAAATGCTCCCGCAATGCTCAGCACAACTAGACTTCGCCCATCAAAAGCAGGCATCGACGCCACTCCAGCACTCTTACTTGCGCTCGCTGTGCTCGAACTCGGCGCAATCGTGCCTGTGACAGTAGGTCCGCCCGCTGTAGTCACCAGCCCCGTCGCGCCAGGACCTCCACTCCCCGTGCTTGTCCTGCCTCCTGGATTGCCCGGTAGAATAGCAGTAGGGCTCGCCGTCACATCCACACTGCTTGCCAGCCCACTCACATTCGGAATGCCGGTCTCGGTTGCTTTGAACTCAACCACGCTGCTACTTGTGCTATTGAAATTGGTCTGCGCGATGGCTATGACGTTGCTCTGTAAGTCATAAACCACGTACGCGCTCCTCAGGAAGGTATCGCCGAGGATGTAGGGTCCCGTGGAGCCACCGCTCCAGATGCCAAAGCCGCAGGCATTAGCGAAGGGCAGTGAAGAGGAAGAGAATGAGCCGCTAGAGCCCAGTTCTGAGAGCGGGAAAACCACCTCGCTGATGGGAATTTTGATAGTTAGACCTGAGGCGCCGCCGAAGCCGTAATTGAACGTCAGGCGGGGAGAGTTCTTGACGATGTTGCAGTCTACGTATACCATACCGGATCCACTCGACGATGTATCGTCAACTGCGCCTATGCGGGAGTAGATCTGCGAGACGAGGGATCTGGGGAGGTACGTGATTGTTGTACCTGAGTCGAGGATGACTACGTTTTTGTAGCCACTTGAGGTCAGATTCTCAGTATTGCCTTGCTGACCCGTGATTCCGAACGAGGTGAGTGCTACGCCTAGCTCGGCGTACACTATTGAACCGTTTCGCAGCTGCGTAGGAACAACTGGCATTTGAAGCAGGTTCCCATGGTACTTATCTGCATCTAGCCCCCCAAATATGATGGACCCAGTCGCTGATTGGAGATCATCCAAGTATAGAGAGTATGCTTTTCGAGTGATCAAGCCTTGGCTAACCATGGAATCGATAATACTCGGGTAGGTGAAGGGCGACGAATCTCTAGGAGAATTTGACGCTTCGTTTATGGTATATCCAATGCCCATCAACCCCGTTCCGATCGTCGAATTGTAGGCTAGGCCCATTTGCAATGCCTTAATCGAAGCTCCTCCAATTTGGAATGTGTCTGAAATATAATCCCCATTTGCACCCGACTCATCTAAATATTGAATATCGAATTCGTCCGTCAGAAGCTTCTTGTAGGATGAGGATTTCGAGGAGTCATCTAAAGAGGTGTTAGTAAGAGTAACTCACAACTGAACAGCAGCACTTACAGGTACTTCCACATCCCTCTCCAGTAAATAGTGACACGGTTGGATCCGAACATAAATCCGCATTGGAAGACAACAACCACACATCACTACTTCCGGTATCTATTGCTAGCGTCTGCTTCTGTCCTGGGGTTCCCACATTAACCTCCGCATAGTAACTTCCCCCCGTAACATTATTGTATAAAACACTGGTGATAGTATTGCGCCCTGAAAGATGCCGCCGCCGCGATTTCGCCTCTGGATGTTTGGCGATCTTGAAGGTCAGGATCGCAGCCGCGTAGGATGCGCAGGTCGCGAGCGCAAGCACCGTCGAAGTTCTGGGAGATTTCATGGTCGCGATCTTTTTGCGAATGTGAGTCGGGACAATTCCCAGGGACCAAGAGCTGACGCCTAGATATTTATTAGGATTTCTGCGGTGCTCAGGAGGGAAGGATTTGGCGGCAGATAATTGGGGATTCACATAAAAGCACAAGGAGAAAGAAAATAAAGTCAACTTTGACTTGGTGAAAGGGCGGGCTCCATGGAATCATGGATGTCATTCACTTGAAGTCATCATTGCCCCCTCTTTGACTTGGCAGATCCTGACCAAATCTACGCAAATCCAGGACGATCCAGAAGGGCTCTGCCGCGGCGCTCCGTACAGCACCCTTGTTGTACTGGCAGCGATCATTGGGGCTTGCGTATCTCGTATGCAGGCCCTGTGCAGGATGCGGGACAACCCCAATCATCGTTTTTCTTTCAGCTGCGCTGTTAGGGTATTGCGTGGCTTGATATTGAGGAGGCGAAGGCTTTGCAGAAGGCAGGAAAAATCTGGGCTGAGACTTGGCCGCCACTTAGCAGCCGAAATAGGTGAAACCTCATTTCAAGGAGAAACACGTGAGGCAAAAGCAAACAACAACCTGCGATGAGCCTTGTTTTCTAGCATTGTTTGTTTGTACATTGCCCTACAACACCGAGATCCGAGTCTAAAGGATCATAATCCTTCGGCATCGGTCGGACCGAAACTATTGAAAGGAGCAAAAAAGTTCGCGAGCAGGAACGCGGCCTTTCCTTCAAGCATTGACATCTTACGGAACCTCAAGGAGGTCTGCCGGATGGAACGATTGCTTTTGTTTTCCAATTTCTCTTTCCTTCTCCAACCCGGGACACTCAAGTGATTCCCTGGGAGAGCACAATTAACCCGCCAATTATCGGAGGAGAGCCATGGTTGAGATCCTTCAGGAAGTGTCAAAGGCACCACAAGCCAATCGTCTCCAATCACGCAAATCACATCTGCGGCTTAGCCGTTGGATTTTGGGATCTGACCCACGAATGCGGGGGGCCCGTGTGCTGCCTTTGTTTGGTAGGCAGGAGAAGCAGGACGCTATCATTGATATTTATGCTTAATCCTTTAGCTAGCTGCGCCTTTCACGAGTATTCTTGCTGCTCGATACTATAATCGCATAGATATCGTGAGCCACACGTCTAGTGACTGATTATTTACGAAATGACTTACGAAGGAAAGAGTCTTCAAAGAATCACAATCCACGCAGAAACGAAAGTTTGTGTATTCACATGCTGATTTCCAGGCACAGACTTGATGCCTACATCCCGGCACTCTTCAATACATCCTATGACTCCGTTCCAACAGAGCGACATGATGTTATCCAACACGAGTTATTTCAAGGGGCAAAACCTCTATGCTTTCGCTGCCAACTCTGGTTCATCTGCCTAGCTGTGCCGTGCCAGTTGGCAGATTTTGCAACGCCGCCAACAGTCAAGTAATTCCGAGGCCTCCCGGAATGTCCTTCACTGGGTTTGTTTTCCTCAGAACCCTGATATGGTGAGGCCTCTTCCCAACCCGACAAATATGATCGGTAAGTAGGCTCCCGGCCTCTCTAAACTGGTCACAACACCTTATGTCAACTTTCTCCTTCGCCTCATCTGAGTCACCTTCAGCGTCTTCTCTGACATGTAACATCACTACCTCAACCAACACGTGCATGGATGTACGGGTATTGCTCTCGTCATCCTTGACTACTTTGCATGAAGTTTACACTCGATACTGAAGGCAGATTCAGCCATACAGGGAGCCTTGACCATGCTGCGTTCGAGAGGGTGCATGCCGAAGAGCAGCTATTCAAACATTTGAGGCGAAGTGGTAGTGACGTGGAATTGGCAGCTTCGAGAAACCAGTTGCAAATTGTGTTTATACAACACTCTCGTGTCTCTAGCAAACTCCTCAGGCGATCAAGTGATTCCACACCGTTGGAAATAGCCGCTGTGTAGAGGTAGGTCATTAGCAATGTTGTTCAAATACGAGAACTGTATTGAAGTCTGAGTCTCGTCTGCTGCGACGGTGCTCACACGTGCCATTGGACGTGGAACAGCTGGTAGCATGATGTTGCAGGTTGGATTCAAAGTACTTTATACTTTGTAGCCAGTATTTAGACCTTTTGAAATACTGTAAGCTTGTGTCCATATGTTTAGCTCTCTCATCCAACTACCAAATAGAACATCAATGTGCTCCTCCATTGCTGCTGCTTTGGTGATAGCGTTTTGTTTCTCACATGGCTAGCCACCAATGTCCATAATCAGTACCGGATGCGCTCCATGGCGCCTATTGTGCATACTATTGAGAGGATTGCGAAATGGGAAATCTAATTACTAAGAAAATTGATCCCCTGAACCCTATAATTGACCACAAATAAAAGGAAATGAATTATCTAGGTTTTGAGTTGACTTGAAAATAAGAGACGAGGCTCTGAACTAGCACTAAAAATGTAGCCAGTGGGTATAACTAAATATTCCGAGATTCGTTAGGGGATCCCTCCAAGACGTCGGAGGTGGGCTCCTACGTTTGTTCCGTTCCATCCTGTCGATGCCGAAAGGGCTGGTCAGCGTTCAAATTCTTCCTCCACTTCTGTATTCTTTCTCTCCTTTACTGCTCAGTCTTAGCATCCAAGTTCGAAGAATCAACGTCTTTATGCCCTGCAGTATCCTTGAATCATGCTTGTATAGTTGAGTGGGAAGAGGACGCACAGTCACGTGCAACGCCAATCCGAAAGTCGCCTTGAGTAGGTTGAGCGTCGACTTTGGAGATAGTTTCTAGAGTCTCATCATCTATACAGAAGTATCAGACACTCATATCGAATTCGTTAGTTCGGAAATCGGACTTTTATAGTCACGTGTACTAGCCCCTGTCAGCTAAGGCGGGGAAAACCCTTCTCTCCGCGTGAAGCAATGAGGCTATTTGGAAAGAATTCCATGCTGGATTCAGCCACTATTGTCATTCAAATAGGCTTTTCAAAGTAAAGAAGTGCTTGCTTTGATAGGTCTGCAACTCCAAATTTCGCAAAGTGTCCAGTAGGCAACTTTCACTTGCTATCACCATGTTTTCTTCAATCTTTTTGACTTTGGTACATTCGACACTCGGAGAATCTGGGAGCTGAAGAGTTTACTCGCAATGGCAGTAGAGTGAAAGCTGTCTTGTGAAATCATGGACTTGCTTCTCTTCCTGTTCTCGTTGCTCGTTTTCACTACATCGGTTGCAACTTCCGTCAACGCAACACTCCAGTTTCAAGATGGAGGGGCCAGCACGAGCTCCACAAATGAGCCACCAAGGCTGGTGATGTATGTTCAGACATTCAAGACTCCTCATGGCGAACCACTGTCTTTGCTTCCCCTGCTGCAACATCACACAAAAGTCACTCATGTCATCCTCGCATCGATGCACTTGCACGAAGAGCCCGGGGAAATCAGACTGAACGATGACCCATTCGATTCGCCTACCTGGGATACCATCTGGGAGGAGGTAAAGATATTGCAGAGGAATGGCATCAAAGTGATGGGCATGCTGGGTGGAGCGTAAGGATACTCTCTGATTTCGACTGGCCCAACAAGCTTCAAGGCTGATTCATGATGCAGCGCGGCGGGAACGTACAAGAATTTGAATGGGACCGAACGAGAGGTAATCCCCCTGAATATCAGCGCCCAGCCAGTTTCAAAACATCGTTTACATATCTGATACCCGGCAGTTCTACTCTTATTATCACCCTCTCCTCAATTTGCTTCAAAAATACAACCTCGATGGCCTTGATGTCGACGTCGAAGAGAAAGTCGATATCAGTGTCCCTCTCCGTCTCATAAACGCCTTGCGGCGCGACATGGGCCCAAGTTTCATAATCACAATGGCACCCCTCGCGTCTGCGCTCTCAGACAAGCTGGGCCAGAATCTTTCGGGTTTCTCATACTTTGAACTTGATGCTTTCGCGACCGTGCCTGGGTCAGACGAGAAATTGATTTCGTGGTACAATGGTATGTTTTATGGTGGCTTCGCTCGCGGCCCCCCATTCTTTCAATCGATCGTTGAGGTAGGCTGGGACCCATCGCGAATCGTGATGGGCGTATTGGACTGTTCGAATGATGGGCAACCCAATGGTTTCGTACATATCGAGCCACTCCAGGAGACGATTAGAAATTTGAGGGCACTGTACCCTAGCTTTGGGGGGGTCGCCGGTTGGGAGTATTATGATGCTGGAATGAGCGATGGTGACGTTTATCAGCCTTGGAGTTGGGTGAAGAAAGTCGGACAGGCCCTTTTTGACCCATTACCGAGCGAGTTTGTGAGCAAGGAGGAGCTGTGATTCCAGGCTGCTTCTTTGAATCAGGATACCGCAACCTGAGGGCGACGTATCATTGATCTGGAATAGTTACAAATTACATTATTCCTGGCCATTATTTCAACCTGATATCAAATATTTGACCGGGGACGGAGAACAAAGTGTTCTTTCTTAAAGCTGTGCCCAGTGCCTACAGCTCAACGTCTTGCCAATTCTTATCTCGGAGAGAAATTCCTCCAATTGGATGCTCTCAATTGAAAAAAAAAATCACCTACGAGCTTCTCTATTCGTACACGACCGTAAAATTTACGGACCAATAGTTGAGTGCACCAAGCCTCCTTGAGTCAAGAATGCTGGGGAAGCTCTGAGAATAGCAGCAGCCCCTGCGAACAGTGACGAAATCATGTGTACCCGAGATCATGGAATGCTCTGTAAGACGAGGAGACCCGCAAGAAGATAGCTGACCAGATTAAAAGTCTGTGCCTCTATTGTGCTTGAAACCCGGATGAGAAGTTCTCCTGGAAGCCAGCAAATAATCCAGAAGCTCCGGATATGTGGTGACTTGGATTCATGGAGCCGGGTCACTTTATCCTTGCTCTTTTGAATGCCGTGATATACTCATGCTCGTGAGGCCCACTGTCCAAGCATGAGGAAGGTACATGTACCGGTATGAGGCTCTCTGGTGCCCTGACCCACCGTTGACGAAAGATGCACGAGGCGCCCCTGAAATGTTACAGTACTTACTCGGACATGCAGTTCCTAATTGGGACGGTTTTCCGAAGCGAACTTCCATCCACCCCTGGAGCCCTACCGAGCCTACCGAGCAACCTTGGCGCCTCCTCATGCTCATCGAATGCCCTTTTCGCGAACCCAATCACATCTGGCTCTTGCCATCGACAGAAAAAGCAAACAACATTATTGTGATGTTACCAAAGCCCAGAGGTATCAGAGGTTGTCGTTGAAGGCGGCGATATGTCGCATGCTCACCCCGCAAAGCCAACGGAAATCCTTGGAGGCGATCAAGGACGGGATCAATGGCTTGAAGAAGAGGCCGCCAGTTTTATACCCCAAGCGCCCTTCTTGACCAGCTACAATGTTGGGTTGAACAGCTTCATCGCCGAGAATTGGATCTCAGAGACGAATACACCTTGGAGCCCAGCCAGATCAATTCAAAGCCTATGGTCACATGATACTTCTCAGGCTATCTTGCCGTTCGATGGCGGGCTGGTACAGGAGAAGCATCTATACAATGGTGTTGGGGAATCGCCGTTAAGCTATAGCAACAACAATATCAAATTTCCCGAGTACAACCAAAAGCCTACGACCAATTCCGACGAGACCATACTCTGCCAGCCTCAACATCCAGTCTACCCAATCAACCAAGTTGCACAATCCTACGGAACCCCTTACCATCCTCACTCACCTCCAGAAAGTCAAACAGTCTCTCCAAGCAGCGACAGCTTAGCGCTCCAAGATACATCGAAGTTATCCGTTGCAGGTTATACGCAGTTCAGCGTTCTCAATACTAACTTGCGTCATGAGGAACCTACGTCGTGGCCAGTGTCGTTCCCCGAGACCCAGGTTTTCAGCAATCTTGTCACCAGTATCCCACCGGAACTTAAGATACCCAAAGCACCCAGTCTTGGGACGGAGCTCGAATGGCAGAATAATGAACAACCTTCAAGTCAAGTTTCAGTTCCAAGTAGCTCCTCCTACCCACCTCCGATATCAAAACGCAAGCGTGAATCTCCCCAGCCAGTATCCAAGAAGAGCCGCTCGGAGACCCCTCAAAAGGAACTTTCGGAATTTGTACTGGTGTTTGAGAATGCTCCAGGCGCATTGGCTTCCGTCAAACATCGGCGGAAGCTTGACGCACCTGTTCGAAAAGCAGCAAGAGACGTTCGAAAAGCGGGCGCTTGCCATCAGTGTAGATTTAGGAAGAGGACGGTCAGTGATGACGGTGCAACTTCACTTGCAGATTGCTAATCACCTACAGTGCTCTACTGGAACACCGTGCATGTCCTGTTTGAAGAATGGAAACGGGCTTCACGAAATCAAATGCCAAAGGGAGAGTCCTTTCGTAGGCAAGTTGGTACATCAGTGTATGGATCCCAATTTTCGGTATCATATTCATACTGAATTATCACAGACTTTGAACACTCCTCTACAAGGAGAGTGATCTCGTTTGGCATCGAGACTCCTGTTAGTCATCTTGCGTCATCGAAACAGCAAGTCCTAACGGTTGATGGCGTTGGACGGATATCACATCCCATCAAACTCAATGCGCACATATTAAGGCTGGCCAAATTTCCCTCTGAGGATCAAAAGGCCATCAAACAAACTGAAGACCGTAAGCAAAGTCAGACACCCGATTTGGACGATACTTCGTCGGTCATTCTCCTTGAAGATGACGGCCTGCTGGGACAGCGAGTTGAGCAATGGGCGTTGGAGTACACATCCAAATTTGTCCATGCCGCCGGTCCAGAATTCTATCCCACAACAATGGCGCAAATTCTCGGGACGGCATATGTGAAGAAGGGATTGCCTGAGGTAGACTTGCCCCATGACCATCTTCTGCTCGTAACTAACATAGGCAGTCTGCGCTCGTCGGATCAATGGTTCGGGTAGCTTCGATAGCTTTTGTTCTACGAGCTGGCGTGAAGTGTACCGATACACAGCTTCCGAAACGCTTTCGCACAATCCAAGCAAAGATCGACACGATTCTCTACGAACGTTTGATAATGGCAGAGAGGGATCTTTTCCAAATGCTTCAGCGACTTATCTTTCGGACTGCCGGGTGTCTCAACAGAGAGTCAATCTATCCCGTGGCGCTTGTCCTTTGGCAGCTCATCCGGATCTTGTGCATCAGCTCGAGCCATCTCTCGAACATTGCGAAGAAGTTCCGCTCTAAAGGTATGTTCCCTCGGCCATTCAGCCAAAGGCATTGCTAACAATGCCCGTTGGAAAAGCCTATGGCCAAGCAGATATTCAATTCATCAGCTTACGTCTCATGCTATCAACCCACATGGCTCTGTTCAGGTCCAGCAACCCGTTGTTACTCGATATGAATGATAAATCGAATCAAGACCTCCTGCGTGGAGACGAAGAATTGATAAAACTGGCGGGAAAGATGCGGAAGGTCGTATTGACTTTCAGGGAGAAAGGGTCCCCGGAAATGAAAGGCAGTATCGTGTATAAAAAGGAGTACTTTGACATGTTTAGGAAGGTGTATGATGGGATGTAAGCTTGCTTTTAGGCAACAAAAAGGCGTTGGGAAAGGGAAGGTGTTCAAATCTCAGCTGGGGGTACTTCCAATGACCTTTTGTATGATACGGCCGCAGTAATCTCTACCCGGTGTGCTTTCTTAGTTCCGGGTGGCGTTCTGGGGTTGAGACTGCATGAACTCAATTGATCCTTCCGAGTTGTCTCTGGGACTGAAGTGCGTAACGGGTTTTCTGACACGTGGGAACCTTCAGCCTTGTCCCTGTGGGTTTTCCGCTCCCTGCAGTTTTCTCACCCTTGCCTGAATATTGATTAAGTCGGTAAAGGTATCGGTGTACTGCAGCATCAGCTTGATTTCTCAATGAGCCATTATTGACGTTCGTACGGACTTATCACTTACAAAATAGGAAGTAGCGAGGACCCGGCGGACGACATGGCGAAAAGCGCGCGGTTTTTCTTGACAAGCCTCAACGCACAACGGGATTGAATAACCTATTAGAAATTCGCCCGGTGTTGAAGTCCCCAAAGAAGTCGAGAAGCCTTCTCTCTGCCTGGGGCTGAGGCTTGAGCCTTACGTGCAGCAGACATTCCAACGAGTAACACAAGTTGTGACGTGAGCAAGTGACATTATACCGAGTTGAGATAAGCGGCCGTTGTATCTACGTGGAGCGTCGAGTTTGGCCGTCAGTCTTTTCAGCCTAAAAGCAACATGTGGCTGACGCGAGCCAACGCGAGCGAGTTCGCTCGACTTTGACTCGGGCAATTTATCAATCTCTTGTTGAAAGCCCAATTTCCGGGACAAGACGCAGGGACGTCGGCGATATTTCTCCAGCTCCTGCACAACATCGCCAGCCCTCTGCTTCTAGAAACAAATCGGAGAGCTTGACCCCTGGTCTCACCGGTACCTTGCTTCTCATCGGTGTATCTCGTAAATTGGAGATTCTTCAACATGATGGTATTCGCTCACTTCTCAGGAGGACCTCGGTGTTTTTTCGTGTCTGTTGTTTGCCCGGCCATGGACTTCTTCTTTTGCAAAAGGGCCGCAGTGAGGCAAATTACTGTGAACATCAGTAGGAATCTGACGTCGGTGACTGCTTCTTATTTATGTCTTCAAGGTTTAAAAGACCGCTTCTCTGCTGTTTCTTGTCTTTCATTCAACATCTCACAGTCCCTGAGAACTTTCTCGCTCAATTTCGCTTGCTTTCTTGTGTGTCTACAATTTGAGATCCCCAGAACCCTCTTCAGGAAATGCCATTCTTCAAAAGCATTTTCCAATTCTTCAAACGACTCGCAATGGATCGCCAACCAAGACCTGCTCCCAAACCGCAGCAGCCCGATGACCCTTGTGAGTTCAGATCATATAATCGACATGGCTCGTTTGCTGCCTCTTGAATTTTGCTGAATTGATCTTAGTTTATGGGCAACGAACCGGATGATCCTACATACAAGATACACGACTTCGGTAGTCCTCATGAATTCGCAAGGGTATTTGGAAGGGAGAGAGACAAGTGGACGTGCTGGAGACAAATAGGCAGGACATCGCTCTGCTTAGGCAATATTTCTTTCAATAATCATGGTGGATAGAGTGCTGGCCATGAAAACATGGCCCGTAATCAAAGCACTACTTTTTAGAAAACTATAACTGGTTGTGTAAGACCCGGGGAGGTGAGGGTACATACGGTGTCGGCAAAATCATCATTGTCGCCGTGCTGGACGCGAAATCAATAGAAAAGAGTATCATACTGTCAACTCATGCTCTAAGACTAGTAGCGATTTCACCTTTGTCTTGATGGTGAGCGAAGCTCTAGGAAGAGGCTCATAAGGTTTCGCAGAAGCTGCTGATTTGAAACAAAGAACGTAGCGTGAAGTGAATCATTGCTTCCTTGTCTGCAACAAAATTTTCTTTGAACTTATAGAGGTGGTGCAACTGCATCCCTCAGTTGTGTCTGTGCCTCAACACAATCCTTTACTTAAAGAAACAGTCCCTCCGAATAGTTGTCTAATTCTGAGCAGTGCCTTATTTTCTGCGACCAATCCAACAATTGCGTATAATGTCCAAAACATCAGAGGAGGAGTGGTTGAGATCCGAGATTCCAGAGCTTACTGGACCGACGGTATGGAATGGAGTGAAAATTTTGGGAAGTGGAGCGTATGGACGTGTCGGCCTTTGGGAATCTATAGGCCCCGATAATACTCCCAATTACATCGCAATCAAAGAACCTATCACTTTTAACCTCGAGTTTCAAGGCAACTATGATGTCGCAAGCACACACGAAAACGATGAAGATGATGACGATGAGATGGTAAAATTAGATTATGAAGGCCAAATACAATTGATGCTTTGTCAAACAAAGTCTCAGCATATCCTAGCATTGGCGAAGGACCCGGTCAGAGTACCGAAAAAGAACGGTAGTTACCGCGTCGCAAGGTTATTAATGGAGTATTGCCCCTTGGGTACTTTGGGTGGGCTACTCGACCAACGGAAGAAAAGGTAAGCCAGGGAAGAACGTAAGGCTTCACTAGCATTTAAAAGCTAATTTTTCGTTTGTAAAGGCAAAGGCAGTTCGCTGAATCCACTCTGTGGCAATTTTTCGACTGCCTCGTGGATGGCCTCTGCGTACTAGCATTCGGTCAAGAGGCAACATTTGATGCTCAGTCACAAACATGGACAGCCAGTAAAATATATGACGACTGGTATCCTATCTGTCATATGGATCTTCATTCGGAAAATGGTAAGAGATTACCTAACCCCGGAAATCGTTTGCACAGCAATACTGACAATAGAGCAAGCAATCCTTTCCAAGTTTAACGAAAGTCACCCCCTCACCCCTGTAGCGAAGGTAGGTGAATTTCCAAGATACGTAGGGCATATTGCTGATAGTACAGATTTGCGACTTTGGACTGTCAGAACAAGATGGTGTGCATGAAGGAATTCCTGGTCAAGATTCAGACAAGGGAGACGCCACGACCTCGAACATCTGGCAGGTTGGGGAAATTATGTACCGGCTTTGCAGACTTGATAATATGAATGACATAGAGAAAGATATTTCTTCGCCGAACGGGGTTAAGGACTGGCAACTCAAAGGAACCATCTGCGGTTTGGGGTTAATGCAAACGCCATACAGTGGAGTATTAAAAAGGACGATTCTTGAGTGCCTATACGAAGACCCCGACCTTCGGTCAGAGCTTCTTGACCTCAAGAATAAGGTGCAAATGGGACTGAGAGCGGCTAATGTTGCGCAGCCGGGTGGCGAACCGTGGGAAAGATTTTTTGCCCCGGAGCCAGAAAGTAATATACCTGGTGACATGGCGGCGTTGGAACCGGGCGAGCCCACAAACATTGTAACCCCCACAACGAAAAAGGAATTGGAACAACTGCAGGAAGATGTGCGAGCTGCTGAACGCCAGGCACGGGAAGAAGCAGCAGAGGATGACGCGCTGCCCAGAAAGAAACCTCCACCTTCTCAAATACAATACCCACCACCCACTGGGGGTTCAATGTTTGGGTAGAACTTTATATTGTATTGTTTGCTTGGTCTGCGATACGAGTAGGATAAAATTCCCTTGATGTCCAATTACGGTCTTCAGGAAAGAACTGGTAAATCAATCAAGTGCCAATTTTCTCCCTTCTTCACTCGCCACCCCTCGACAAACGACGCAATGAAATACTACGCCAAGTAAACAAATATTTTTTCTCTCCTCATTGAGTCTACAATCAGCCTGAGACATTTTGCGGGGTTCTGATTCGACTTTTGGATAGAGGTGTTGAGTTCAAGATTGGACGTTGTATAGCGCTCAACTTGATGTTCACATTTGAATAGCTTCACTGCGAGGAGGAACCACGACAGTGCGCCAAAAAATGGATCAGCTTTGGTGTCCCGGTGGTTTAGAGTGTCCCATTCGATTGAATTGCTGAAGTCGGTCTTTCAGGGAGGCTAATATAACGCGTATATATTAGCTCAGCCTTGCTGAGTGTGTTGTGCTAATACTGGTCGTCACATTCCGCAAGATCTAGAACACCCAATAGTGGAGGACGTATTCCCCAATACAATCATTGAGGTCACAAGACATACGGAACATGCATGAAGTAAGCATCGGGTGAATTATCGCCACAGCAGCTAAGCGTGGTACGACTCCAGAAACCAACAATATATGATTCTCAGCTTTCTATCAATCGTCTCATGATTTAAAGCAGAATAAGTCCACAGAAGCTTCTTGGAAATAATCGGAACTTCGTTTACTCAAGTCACCAGCTTTGAGACTTGTGGAATTCAGCCTTGCGAGAATACCTAGATGATAAAATTGATTCCTTCGAAGATTGACATACAAACAATTACTCGCAGCATTAACCTGTCCCATCGGCAGCGAAAATAAAACATTCCAATGACAGATATGGCATCCCATTCCAAAGGACAAGGCAAGGAAGTGAGAGAAACTCCGAGCTGCTTTGTCGACACTCACGGCGTCATTATCACTACCATGAACGATCTCCCGGGCTACCGCATTGTAAAGGTGCTCGGTAGCGTTTATGGCATCACTGTGCGAGCCCGCAATATCGGCGCTGACATTGGAGCTGCCTTGAAATCGATTGTTGGTGGAGAGATCCACTATTTCACCAGCCTTATGTATACCTCGAGGAATGCGGCAGTGGAGAGGATGGTCGGAGAGTGTATGTCGAGGGGCGGGAATGCTATAATCGCTCAGCGATTCGATCAGGGGGAGGTAGGTGTGTCGGTTTTTGAGGCCGAATTCGAGGACGCTGAATATCGCGCAGGTCCAAACATATGCCCAGGTTTGCGCCTATGGCACAGCAGTTGTTGCCGAGAAGATTGAGGAGAGCAATTGACTGCTCTAGGGAGCTGTTTCGGTTGTTCGCTCTGGTTGAGGGTGAAGGAAGGAATGGAGGAGCTGAGCTGAGCTTTGGAGATTAGCATTAGAGGTTACATAAGCGCCGTGCCAAAATTCTCTTTTCTCGACGTCTTTCTTAATTATATTTCTAGATCATGACCCCAATTGCAATTTGTAGGGCCTGATTAGGACGCTTGGCATGGAAAGTATCTATGATTTGTGGCTACGGAAAGAAAGTCCAAACCTACATCTCCGATCGTTCTGGCTGCTTGCCCTCGTTTCAATTCCTCCCTTTCAGACTCCCTGAAAGGCAGCAGCACGGTAGCTCTACTGCCCCGATTTTTAATGATATCGGTACCCGGAAGAAAAGAATGATTCTCCTTGGCCGCTGGTGAAGCGCCCAAGTCCTTGCTTCCGCCTCAATTTGCTCCATTTGAATCAGGTGTACCTAGTGGTAATTATTCACAACTCCACATATTTGCTTCATCGTACTGTATTTTTTTGGTATTCGTAAAGGGCTTAATTTGCTGGAATGACTATTTACATTTTTGGTTCTGTTCTTATGTACAACTTTTGAATTTCCCTCCAATTTCTTCAGCCTGCCTTCCTTCCCCACGCTACCGAATCTCATTTTGTCATTCAAGCCAAGCCGAACCATGCGAGATCTATCGACTCGTGTACGGGTACAGTGTGGCCCACTCCTTGACCCGAATAACCGATCAAGGTGGTTCCATCGCCGTAGATCTTCTGTGTGTACCCAGACTGTGGGGTGTTCGCGACGTCTTTTGTGAAGTCCACCTTGAGAACGTTGGACCATTGCTTCAAGTCCTCAGCGAAATTGGGGTACGCGAGGGTAGTGTCTGCGGTCCCATGCCAGCTAGGAACGCCACATGTCAGACCAAATCTGTAAATCTGAGCCACTGGAGGTACTTACATCAACATCTTGGGATAAGTTCCGTTGTATCCTGGGTAATAGCTACGGGTCAAGTCGCCCCATTGTTGAGCAGTCTTGGTCAATTGTCCGTTGGCACACTGGTTGCTCCAACCTGGAGTGGCCATGCCAGCTGTGGCTCCCTGAACAAAGAAGCACCCATCTGGAACGCCTGAATAGGCAGATCCGGCCTTGAACACATCTGGGTACGCTCCTGCCAATACATTGGTCATCATAGCACCCGATGATGAGCCGGTAGCATAAACCCTGCTTGCGTCTCCTCCATAGTTCGTCACTGCGTAGGATACCATGTTTACAATTGTCTTGCTGTCTCCCCCTCCGTTGTGCGTCAACGACGCCGTTGAAGCAACATCCCAGCACTTTCCAGATGATGGCGACTCAGGATAGATGACAATGAAGCCATGGGTGTCGGCGAGAGCCGCATATTGAGTGTTTTGGAAGTAGGCCTGGGCAGTCCCAGTGCAATAATGCATAGCCACAATAATAGGTGCCGGTGACGCCTTTTTGCTTGGGATGTAGACATGCATCGTCGCTTTCGTCGGTCCAGCATTGAAAGCGCCAACGTTTTGGAGCTGACCCTGGGCCGCACTGGCCACATCCAGAAGGGCAACAGAGGCCGCAATCAAAGCTGATCGGAAATGCATCTTGAGCTTTTGTCCAGTATAATGATTTGGGACAACTGTAAGAACGTTCAAGAGGTGAGGGGTCCACGCTCATGATATATGTGATCCTCCAAGGCCGGCCCACCGGGAGAACAGCTTCTCCATGGAACAATTTGCTTTTTCACCTGCAGCCTTCCGTCCGATACCTCATGATGAAAGATCAATCCTTGTATAGTGAGTAGTGTCGTAAGCAGATATCTGGAAGATTACAAGGTAGTAACGGAGATTAGGAAGTATTCCTAGGATCCTGTCAAGGGTCCATTTGACCCCCTATTCTCCTTGTCGCGGCCAATAGAAAGTCCAAGAAAATATGACCGGATTATCCTCAAGATCGTGCAGTGCGAGTGCGCCGGGAATTAAGAAAACAAGTTATTAATTTCTATCTTTCCGAAACACTGGTGGGGTTCATTCCGCGTGCTATTGGCTATACATCGGCAAATTCTATACTTGGAGATAAGCTCCACGTAACGCCTGTTCGGAAAGTTAATCTAACTTAAGGTTCAGCCTAGTTTTCGCCCTGGATTTTGGCACATAGATGGGACCAAGTCCCACATGTTTTTTTCCTTGGCATCACGAGGCTCATGCCCCCGCAATTTCTATATAGCCTCCTCGTCGACCTCCAATCTAGTCTCAGATTTTATATTAGCGGATACTATCGGCTGTCATTATTTCATGTATATGTGCCTGTAATCCCCCAATTTCGATTTGCCTTGGAACCAGAACTAGCCTGGAGCTGAGCCTATCAGAATTCTCAGTTGATTCTGAAGCTTCAAGAGTCCATGTGACTATGATTATATTTAGAAGTCTGAAACGACAAGGGAGCCTATCTTTTGAGCAGTTTTTCTTTGATTCGCACGACCACACCTCTTGAGATGATGAGTCGGTGGACAATTGTTGGAACGGCCTTGAACTGGCGAAATAGATGGGGACTATCTCAACGTTTCATCTTTTGCGGAGGTTTGGATAGACACAAAGGATTTTGCTTATTCAAGTGGCAAGAGCTTATACTACTAAGACAGATGAGTGATGATTTCCAACAGGTCCTCAAGTGGCAATGGGCCGTAAGCTGAAGGATTAGGTTCTGACATCCAAGTGGCGATCAGGGCAAATCAGATGAAAATCCCCGAAATCCGGGGTGATCGTGGGCCCAGGGTATTTGAGACATGGTCCATGCTCGCCGAGTCGGGTAAGATTCACCAGTTCTTTCAATTTTCTCGCACATTGTCCAAGTGGCAATATTCGAACATGGTGAAGTGTTTCTTCTGTACTACTTTGAATAAAGTAAAAGATGGTGCGAACTCGGAGGCGCTTTTGAGTTGGTGGCGAGCTCATGATATGCGAAGAGGAATGTCTCCTGTTCGCTTCCCGTATTGCAGGGCGGCGTAAAGTCGCCGTGCCGCGCTTTGGGACATGGAGAGGCGTAAGGCTGAGTTCGGAGAAGAGTTCGGCCGAATTTGGCTGGAGCTGAAGTGGCCAGGAAGGCCCAAATATTGGTCATCCCTCGACCGCGCACGGGCTGACTGGCATATCTTTGCTAGTCGGCCCAAATTTTTTACAGCACTCCCAAGCCTGAAAGTAGTTTCGCAAATGTAAGCGAGGATCTTGCCAACTTAATAGAGGGGTATCTGGAAAGCACTTCAATTTATTTTGCGTTTGCGTTTCTACCTTGACTTTTTCCTCCAACGCTCCTGTTTCCGTCTGCCTCTCTAAATCAATGAATGATATATAGGACAAATTATTTATCAGGGGGACAGGGGTAGATGTCCTGTTGGGAAGAGGTTGAGACTTATTATTTTGATGAATTCCACATCCCGCAAAATCCAACTCCGAGGTCGTGCAGGCGTCGGTGCAGTCCCATGTAAAGACTTTTGAAAGCACGTCTGGTTACCGAGTCATACATCGCACGAACATGTTGTGAGATGAGGGATGGTCTTGTGGAACTCATCTCAACAAAATCACAAGCAGAGGATTATGACTGATGTCACAAGGTGATAAGAAACTCATTGCGTCGGCTTCGCCTGTCTTTGCGTGTTGCGGTTAGACTACTGGCGGGCTTCTGAATAATGAAGGGGAGGCGAAACCCGCGAATGTGGGGTACGCATGGAACGTTGGACAAAGGAATCTTTTCAAATAATCAGAAGGGTAGAATGACCACTTAGAAGGCTTGAAATAATAATATCAGAAGCTTTCGATTGGTCCAAGAATCCTGTCGGGCGTTGACTGAGAGAACAATGGGCGAACTAAGCTAGTGAATACTTGGATGTAACTCAAAATCTCGGAAATAAAGCATGGAGTGCAATGCTGGCCAAAATGTGCTAATTATTCATTCGGGATCGAATCCTGATGCACAAAATCCTGATGATTGCTGGAAGGAGCATTCTTCTAGAAGTTTGAGAGCTTCTGTGGGGTCGCACAAGTCCCAATCTGGCCCTGAGGGATAATAGGCTAAGATATCTGGGGTAACACTGGATCCTCGGTAGGCCCCATCCTTGAAAAAGCTCGAGTTACAGATTGGTCAGTGCTATCGGACGCCTAGGTAGCTGCAGGAGATCCTTGGGCGGAATTGGGGGCCTGAAGTTTCGAGGCTTTGCTGAACGGCCATTTCCGAACCACCCCTTCACGTGCATTATTGATAGTTGTCCACTGAATTCTGATATCAGTTTTGGAAAGTCCCCTGTTTGATCCATAACAAGCTGTTACTCAGAACGGATTTTGAGTTCGATTAATGCTTTTCATTAAAGTATGTAAGTCGTTTGGTCCTGCTTGAAATTACATTGCTTTCACGTAAATTCACATTCAGATGGAAATCCAATCTGACCTATATTGCACATCATGTATTCATTTCTTCCTCTCATGAATTTTACTTTTCTCTTCTTCACTTTTGCCGCTTCTATAGAAGCGGAGAATTCCCTCGCCGGACGCTTTGTCAGTCCATTGCCGGCTGGTCCAGCTTCAGATTTCGCCGACAGTCTTATATGGAAAGTCGGCGAGATTAGAACCATCCAATGGGATACCTCACTTTCGAACTACACCATCGCACTATGGCAACAAGTGAGCGTAAATACAACGAAGAGAGGCCCTACAATTTTAGGTATAGTCTGAAATCCGCGGAGCAAGGAATTGAAGACTAACTGGAGGCGTAAATGAAGACACGGAGTGCGATGTTCTTTCCGGTCGCCCAATAACTCAACTTAAGTGGACCGTGCAAAGCTATGAATTGGATCTGAGCATATCTCCCGTTTTCTTCTTCCGGCTTGTGTCATCGATTGACAAAGCCAACACCACTTCTCATTACTTCAATCTAAGTTCTTTGGTCGTCGATTTGCCAGCCACTTCCATGCCGTCGTTGACTACGAGCAGCACCACTACTCCAATAACTACTTCGGTTGTAGTTATGTCGGCAACTTCGCCGGGTTCCTCGGGAGGCGTGAAAATGCCATGTGCAGGGCCAACCATCACAGCTGCATCTCCTGCATTGACGACCTTTCCATCGAATTCAACGATATCAACCAACTGTACGCTTTGTTCCACTCACGCATCTAGCGCTACGAGCAGCCAAACTGCTTTAGCAAGCAGCACATCAACGGACGGTGTTATGGGACGTTCAGTGGCAGTGATCTGTGGTATTGGATTGTTTTGTATTGGAGGTGTGTATGCATTTTGGAAACTGAATCAAAGGAGAATATCGCAATTGCAGGTCCCTGGAAGACAACAGCGGGAGCACTGGCCCGGGCTGACCATACTGAATGTATGGGGAGAATCATTCCGAGGGCGCCTCAGAAGTATCAGCAGCAATACTGTACCAGAGCTGGCCTCGGAGCCCCGACCACCGGTAGAGCTGGAAAGCCAGCGGCCAGCAGCAGAATTGTCACGACATTGACGGCTTCATGCTGCAGGGAGAAGATCTTGGAAAGACTTGGCTATGAAGTGAAGCGCGGCATAGGGCTATGACCTGACTAGAAGAAGGATTCGCATTTTCGAAGCAGACAGCACTTTGTGGAAGAGAACAGGGAAGCTCAGATGTAGTGTACATAGACGAACATGAAGTCACGATATGGTATGACATAGAGGCAAGATCTCAACGACTTTCTCGGAAGGCTCACTCGAGCGCTACAATGTATCAGGGAAGGCAAACAAACCCTTGGTTTATATTCTGGGAAATAGCGAGTTGCGGATCCTCCTCAGTCTCCCCATTTTCTCCACTTTGCCCTTGCTCCTTCCTCCCATTCGTTCAAAATGGGTAAGCATCGCTCCAAACGTCAAAGCAACGAGGAATGGGATGCGGTCCCCCATATAACTGGCTGATTGCACTTACAAACCTCACGCTCACGCACGAAGTCACTCACTCAAAATCCATAAAATATTCGTGGTGCACAATAGTAACATCATCAATTCTGCTTCTCCTCTTCCCTTCTCCTGTCTCCACGCCCATTCTCCCCCTCTTCAAAATATAGTACATTATTCCGCTCTCCCTTCCCCATACAAACGAATGAAACATCTCCCCTTCACCAAAACCCACTAACAAAACAACTAATAAGACCACAATTCATGTATAAACCCATACCCCATACCCATTCCAATGACATTTCATATCCCAAACAAAAGAGAGAAAAAAAGAAGAAGAAAAGGGATGCGTGCTTGGTTTTTCAAATATAACAAAAAGAATGTATGAAAGGGCAGGCAGGCTTAGTCCAACAACGCCGTCGAGAGAAAAGGCAAAGGCAGGTATCCCTAATTAACTACTGCGCGCAGAATGCGTAATTTGGTAAATAAACAGAAAGTACGGGGGTGGCAAGGGACGTCAAGCCCGTATGCAAATGGCTCGTCCGGCTCGGCTTGGTTCGATTCGGTATCCAGCTCCTTCTATCTTGAATCGAGTACGGTAATTCGAGTTTTTCATCCAGGTCTGAGCTGGCGCTCAAATAACATTAACTTGACTCGCCCTCGCCTCAGTTGAGTCTTTCCCACTCGGGCTCATCTCCCTCTTTCCCGTCCCGCTCGGACTAAGTCCATCATCACTGCCCTTGCGACTCCTACTCCTTTCCTCCTCCGCATCAAGCCGTTTCCTCCAGTCCGCTAGACTGCCACTCAACCCATCCCCTTGCTTCTCCTCTTCTAACTTCGGGAGCGGTGTGCGCTCGTCATAATCGAAGGCGTTGCTGAGACGGTAGTTTTTGTTTGTTGTTTCCCAGTGCGTGCGCAGGGTCTCGAGCTCGCTGGCTAGGCTGTCAAGCGCCATTGAGTTGCGGTTGTCGACGCCGTAGAGGGAGGTCTCCGAGACGATGGATTCAGCGTTGGAGAGGGTGCGTTGGTGGGATTGTGCGCCGCCGCCGCCGTTGGTAGGTTCTGTCACTTGCCGCGATTGGCGACGGTAGTTGTCTACTGAGCTCTCGACTTGGTCCAGGAGCAGGGAGACTTTGTGCTCGGCGTCTTGAGCTCGTTGTTCTAGAAGTGAGTTTTCTTCTTGGAGTTGGGCGAGCTCTGATCGCGCTTGTTGGGTTGAAGCTGAGAGCTGGCGCTGCGTCTCCTCGTGATTTTGCTTGAGGTGATCCCGTTCTTGCTGGGCGATTGCAAGTTCCTTTCTGACTTCTGCCATCTGCGACTCGAGTTGTGACGCTGAAGACTTGATTTCCGCTTGTAAAGTATCAATTTGCTTTGTCAAGGATACTCGCTCTTCTTCCCATGAAGATGGTGCTGTTGATCTCGCGGCGGCCGCCTCGTCTGCTTCGAGAAGCTGCTCCTTCATGCGCGTGTTGTCCGATTTATACTTAGCTAACTCGTCTTTCATGCGCTTGAGCATCTTTTCAGTGCCCTTTACATAATGTACTGCAGACTGGTAATCATTCTCCAGTTGAGTCAGCTTCTCTCGGTATGCATTCTCGGCCTGTTGCTCGCGACCCTCGTACGTCTGCTTCGTTTCTTCGTGAGCTTGAACGCTAGCTGCGAGCTGTTGTTCTAATTCGCGAAGACGAGCCGGGTCGGGCGTGTTTGCACCGGATATTGGGCTTGAGAGACCCCGAGCTCGAGCTGCTCCGGCAGGACTGATACCACGCTCGCCTAAGATGTCCTTCAGTGTATTGTGCTGAACATGGACGGCGTTGGTCTCCAATTGCTGATTGGCCAATTGGTGCTTCATATCCGAATTGCCGGCTTGCAATGTTTGGATTTCGCGCATAGTTATCTGTAATTGTTTGCGAATAGACATGCCTTCTCTGCTCGCTTGCTCTTGGTAAGCCTCTAGACCGGCGATTCGCTCTTCAGCACTGCGAAGCTTTTCAGAGGCGGAGTCGGCCGCGGCCTGGTACTTCCGAACTAATGCATTCGCAGCTGAAAGCTGTGCTTGCAAAGCAGCTGCTCGTTCGTCGTTAGAATTACTCTTGGTCCCTACACTCCGTGCGGCAACCCTGTCGAGACCAGCAATAACAGCTTGTCTGTGAGTGCGAGCTTCACTTGCGTGCTGCTCCACAAGCTCCTCTGCATCGCGGAGACGTCTGGTGGCGAGCTCCAGCTCGGATGTCTGATTCTCATGCTCAACCTTCAGCTTGCTGAGTTTACCTTCGACTATCTCGCGCTGTGAGCGCTCTTCTTCAATCTTGCGCTCAAGGAGGGCTCTCATATTGGCGGAAGAAGTAACGGCTTCTCGGAGAGACTCAAAAGTGTCACTGTGATCTTTCGATGATCCCACAGCCTCATTGTATTTCTCCTCCAACTCGTCTTTTTCAACTTGAATAAGTTGGGCTGCAGCCACAGCTTCGGACAAAACGATCGCATCATCTCGAGCCTTAGTTTGGACTTCATGTAGCTCGGCCTTTAAGCGTTCAACTTCAGAAGAGTTCGCTTGCTTGTAATTCTCCAAATCAACCATCCGGGCTTGCGCAGCACTTGAGGTGTCTTCGGCGAGTTGTCTTCCTCGTTTCTCGTGATCCAGCTCCGTAGTCAACAGCTCGATCTTGTTCTTCAATTCTTTTTGCTCAGCAAGAGCGGCTGCAAGCTTCCTGCTGATATCGGTCGATCGATCATTCGACAGGATCCCTAAGTCTCGAGAATCGCTATCCGGCTGAGGAGTACTGCTTTGGCTGCCGCTATGTGCCGCAAGTTTAGCTTTTGCATAGACTGCTTCGCTGACTGCAGCGTCCCGTTGCTTCTCAACTTCTGCGATCTGCTTTGCAGCAAGAACCGCTTGTTTGTCTATTGAGCCTTGAACGTTTGCCAATTCCTGCTTCATAGCAATCAAAGCCTCAATCAGGGGCTTGTCGTCATCGTCGAAAGATTCCGCTGCTCGTTGATCGAGTATTGGGCTGGTCGAGGGATTTGGAGTGTAACCTGCTTTCCTAGCTAATTCTAACTCAGAGGCATACCATGCATTCCGATTCTTCGCTGCATCCAGTTCTTTAAGCAGAGCAACAGTTTGAGAGTTTCGAGCTGATCCTTTCCGGCTGAGAGGGTTACTTGGCTGTCTGGTTGGTGCGCTACCGCTAGGCGGCGGTGATTTTTCACGATTGGTGACATTTCTCAATGATGACATGGAGGATTCGTTGGTACTATCAATTGAACTCTGCTGGCGGCCTTGTCGGGATTTGGATGAGGATCTGGTCGAGTTGCCATTTAAGCTCACTGGAGGTCCATTTTCATTAGCTGCGGGCTTTTGAGCTTGTGGAGCTCCTGTTGGGGTCCGTCGGCCATTCATAACAGTAGGCTGTTCCTTCGGAGCCGGAGACATTGTCCTGGTTTGTGCCGGTGGTGAAACGTTTTCGGCGGAAGCAGGATTTCGTACACCAGTATCAATAGCAGGTCCGAAGCCCCTTTCAGGTTTCCCTTGGGGTTTTCCTCGTTGATTTGAAGGAGCCGGGAGATTTGAGCGAGGAGCCGGTGCTTGTTGCTGGGGTGGCGGGCCGGAAGGCGCTTGTGCTACTGATGATCTTGGAAGTTTAGAGCCTCCAGGAGGACCTTGGACTTGCTGCGGCCCTTGGGGTTGAGCGGATCCAGGAGCTATGCCATTGATGTCGTTCCCATTTACACCGGGCTGCCCGTTCCCACGGCCATAACCAGCATTTGCAACGCTTTCCCGTGGTGGCCCATTTGGTCCACCATTAAATCTTTTGGGTTCGGGAAGTGAAGAGCCATCTCGGGAACTTAACCCACGGCTTGCGCCTATCCCGCTCTTTTCTCCTCCACTCGGACGCCTTTGACCTGCAACTCGCTCTCCGGAAGGTGTTTGTTGTATTTGTTGATCGTTGGGGTAGCGAATTTTGCTTGTATCCAATAAATAAACGATTGCTAAATCTGAAGCCTCCTTTGTCGCCGTACTTGGCTCTCCGGCTAGAACAACAACTTGCTTCCCATAAGCGGTCATGCTGTGTCCTGACCGGGGCGAAGGGGAAGGACCCATATTTTGGAAGGTGTACCATCGTCTCGAGGATATTCTAAATGCAGCCAAATCGCCCAAATCTGCGCCCTCTTCTGTTCGTCCTCCAAAGATATACATTACATCATCTACAATCGCGGCTGCGTGACCTTCTCGAGGGGCGGGTATATATCCAATACAGTCGAGGGAAGTCCAAGAATTAACTTGGGGGTCGTAGCACCAAACATCATTAAACCATTGGAACCCATTAGTGCCTCCAAATCTGCAGAAGTCAGTATCACTCCAACTAGCCAATGTCTGCTAAACTTACAGATACAGCTTCTCATTGTACGTCACAACAGAGTGATTTGTTCTCGCCGGAGGTACTCCAGGTGCTGGAGCATCCTCTGTATTCCGTATGAGCATTTCCCATCGATTTGTGGGATTTTGTAGTTGATTCAGATCAAATGCAACCAAATCGTTCATAAAATATCCCTCCACCTGACCACCGAACACGTAGATTTTCGAACCAACAATGTTCAACGAATGGCCGTATCGTCCCGCAGGTCGGGGTCCTGCAGGTACCGCTCTTGACCATTGCCGCGTAGCTATTTCTAATTAGTATTAACTCAGAGACTGAATAAACTCCACCTACAGGTATTGAGGAGGTATAGCGTCTCGTCCAGGACGTCTGAATCTTCCATCTTTGTATCTCCACCGTAGACAATGAATGCATTTCCAACCAGCAAACTTGCATGACCAACTCTAGGTCCCGGCCCTTCAGCTGTGGTCGCCAGTGGATAACATGCCATTGCACCTCCTGCTTCAACCATCCATAAATCCCCCTTGACCGTCGAGCTATTAATTAGACCTCCCATCAAGTAGATATCCCCCTCTTTCGAGGCGACCGAATTAACAGCCGCGCCATATCGAGGGAACGGGCTGGGATGCGAGGTCGTATATGTTAACCGCCGCTGTGACCAGGGATATAAGGAGGCATTTGGGTTGGAATTCATCTGTTGAAGAGCAGGCGCACCGCCGTTCCGCAACTATGAGGGCGTTAGCATTCGGTCGACGGGAACTCCCATCGTGCCTCGCGCATCGCGCAAATTGTCACGACAGACGGCACGAAAGACTTACCGGAAGATCTTGCGCCTGTTCTGAAGAAGGTCCTCTTCGGCCGTTGACCTGCTCAGGGCTTGGTGTCGCAGTCCCGCCTCCTTGCAGCGAGTTCAGCGAATTATTTACGCTACTCCCGGGCGTCGATGACTGCTGAACAGCGCCCTTCTCGTTCATCCGTCCATTTGAGCTCTGCAGCGATGATTGTGATCCTGCGACACCGTTCGGGCCATCTTTCGCAGCCTGGGCTTTGTCTGCATTCTTCTTGCTCTTGAAGAGGAATGCCATCGTGCCATTCGCGGCGGACCACCTCTCACTCTATGCCAATGCGCCGCAGACCTTGCTGGTATTCCTCAACGGTTGAAACTTTCGTCTTGATAAAAAAGTTGCAGGATCGGTCGTGGGCTCGAGAAAAAAAGGGAGAATCGCACGTCTGAGCGGGTCCGTCTGGAAATGGCTGGGGATCTGCGAACGGTTGCTGGCTGTGCTCCTCCTGGCGTTCCAGATTATCCCAGAGAATTAGGCGGCGGGGAAGGAGAGAGAGGACGAAGAAAGAGGATTTGGGCGTGAGGTCGGAGACGGTCGTGAGGTTTGGTTTGGTGAGATTGGAGAATTAATGTGTTGGACCACACTGGTCAAAATCCTTTCGGCTCTCCGCAAGTTGAGACCCAGGCAATAAAGAACCTGTACGGCATCAACACCAGCGCTGCAATCTGTTTACGCTCTGTATATATTGGCCCACAATAGGAACCACGTATACAACGGGATGCAACAATTATCCTACAAGAAAACGTCGACTTCCCCTCGATTCGACTTTTTCTCTCCTCTAGTTCTTGTTCTTACTCCGTACCGGCCTTGATTCAGGGGCCGGTTTTTTGATAGCCTGCAGCCGCTTTTCCTGGTGGAGCAGCGATGAGTGTTTCAGGAACAAGCCGATTTAGAGTTACTCCGCTTTCCACTTTCCGATAAGTCGAACTTCGAACTTGAGAAACTTGAGGCTTTCCTCTAGAACATCTGGATGCTTTTCTCCTTCATTCTTGCGCTGCTGGGGCTGATGGTCTAGTGCTACTTTTAAATCCTCGCAAGGTCCCAGCTGATCACAGTAATTGCTGGGGATGTTATGCACTGCGAATCCGGGAGTGCGAGTCGCATGGAAGATAAAAATTGAAGGCTGGGGCTCGAACGGCCACGCGAGGACGAGGAGGCCGCCCTATAGGCTCGGAGGGCGACTGCAAGCGTCTAGAAATAATCACACACTACTTGGTCTGACTACTGCATATTGGGCAATTCATGTCACTTCAAGATGAGTGGGTGTGCTTGAGCTGTGGCTGGGAAGAAATCCGAGGTAGGGGGCGACGGTACAAAGTTAGTTCTATCCATATCGATAAGCCTAGACCATAGATGGGGGCACGAGAAAATTATATACATAGGAAGGAAATCTTCTAGAAGAGAAGCATGAATGCGAATTACAAGGTCTGATAGTCTAAACTTGGTGAGATGTAACGCAAAGGCTTTCTTGACAGGAGCATCCATAACCATATTCATAAAGGAAACTTTATTAGTACCGGTACTCATTACCTAGGTAGTACGAAGTTCTCCCGACTCATCCAATTAGAATGATCAATATGTAGTCCTATCCTCGGGCGTTACCTACTCAGACGCAACTACAAGAGCAGATGTTGGAATTACATCATCATCATCAGCAATGCTAAGTATTGCCGCGCCGTACAAGCCTCTGGGTCACCGAGAAGTAAAAAGGGAAAAAGGGGTACATGCCAAGCAAGCGAGATCTCTTACCCCTGATCGAAGAAAGATGGGTGATGCAGATATGAATCTGACATTTCCCCAGTGAAAAGAGAAGCAGGAAACCCGTTAGCAAATGTAGAATTATGTCGGCAAAACAAGAAAAACGCCTTCGCCGTGAAATAGTGTTTATTTCTGGAAGGAATACCCTTGATTGAAGATGCCATTGGACGTGGCCGGCGGGAGATGGTCACCGAATGGCATCGGCGGCGCCTAGCAAAAGTTACAAGGTCTGACAACGTGTGGCCGCGAGCAAATGCACCTCATAATGCAGCTCTGTGGCCATCATCTGACCAGCAGGTTCAGCTGCATAGAGAATTTGTTTGTCGGGCTCGGGGCGAAGGGAGGGTGCGGTGCATCACGATTCTGTGAGGATATGTACGGAGGTAGGGGCTCTTTTTACCTAGATACATCGGAAGTCTTGAGTCAGAACTTCCGACCTTTAGAAATAGAATGACCTCATTGGTTGCGTGGTGTGCCACATTAACAGCCACATTTCCGCTTAGTCCCGGATGAGAGACTTAAGAGCCTCACGCTCGTGACAAGCTTTGTACTCCTAACCCGATTGAATACTTCACCTAGGTGCAGTTGAAGATTGTCACGCAGACCCAACGCTCAGCTCTGGGTACACCACATAACCACATTGACCTAGCTGGTATTCACCCGGGCCTTTTCTACCTTTTTTTTTGTGAGTTCCCCTCGAGTACAAAAACATCCCATTTGTCATCGCGAGGCTGATTTATTTGCCTAACTTGAAGATTGAAAGAGTAGAGAATTCCCACCTCCGTCAACACGAACCTTCTACGAGAGCTGTCGAGCTCGGTCTATGCGACATAACACCTCTATACAGACCACATCCATGAACAACCGCAAATAAAGCTTCGAGGAGGGCGGCTTCTCACAGAAATGACCATGACGGCTGTCGCAGTTCAGCAGCAACAGCATGGAGGGGCGCACCGCCAACAATACAATCAACGACAATCCTCACAATCTTCCACTCTCTCTTCGGCAAACCACTCGCGCCCACAAAGCTATACAGCCTCTCCAGGTCCGTCACAACTACAGAGACAAGAACCTCCCATCCAAAACGGCACATCAGGCCCCATGAATCCGCGGCCCGCCGTGAGCAACGATCCCGTCCAAGTTGTCAACGGACATCGCTCTTCGGACACCGAATACAGACGGTCATCAAACACAAGTGGGAGGGCTACTCCAGCTCCCGTGGATAATGGAAGTGATCGTAGACGTCCCCTACAGCCGCGACCGACTTCGGCGCCTGATAACAGAGATTCATCCCCAGATGATTCAGAAGTAGACAAGACAAGAAAGAGACCCAAGCCCTTGCTCATGCGATCTAAGAGCGATTTCGGACCTAGAAAAGAAGATGTAGACGCGCAAGCGGAAGAGACATGGCAACACTGGGGAGCACGACATGGTTTCGAGGATCACTATGCGTCGGAAGAATATGTTTCGCAGTTGGCAAATGTAGGTTGCGCTTTCCTTTACCTGCGAACTCTATCTTTCCCTGGCGTATCAGCGTATCAGCGTACGCCCGGGCTGCCCATGTTCCGAAACCCTTCAAGCCCATATCAAGCAGCTTCTAGAAAAGCAACATCCATAGTGTGTGTCACGCGCTGGCATTCGATATGTCAGACTTCCTGGAGATCAACAACCTTTCCTGGTACTCCACAAAGGGGAGACGTGAACCCTCAGAGCCAATCCAATATCTGGACACCAAAGTTGTCGAAATTCACCGGCGCTATTTCGACCAGCTCCGTAGACAGGCTGCTTGGGCTACTTGCCATAAATCGCTCTCCTTATGGTCACCTCCTAATCTTGAACAATTGGCTAATTACGACTCCAAACAGAATTGGTATATGTACTTCACAGATAAACGTCATGAAACCACCGGCAACCCGAAATCTCTGGGCTACGAACTTCAAGACTGGCGGATGAAAGACCGCTTGAAAACAGTCTCTGCGGCATTAGCGATCTGCTTGAATATTGGTGTCGAGCCTCCTGATCAACTAAAGACCGTACCTGGCGCAAAACTAGAAGCTTGGCAAGATCCTACACTCCCAACAGTAGCAAAGGCACTCGAGACCATCGGCAAATCCCTACAAGCCCAATACGAGACCTTGGCAATTCGAACGCGGTACAAGCAGTACTTAGACCCTTCCGTAGAGGAGACAAAGAAGTTCTGTGTCTCTCTTCGACGGAATGCCAAGGATGAGAGAGTCCTCTTCCATTACAATGGCCACGGAGTGCCCAAACCCACTGCGTCTGGGGAGATTTGGGTCTTCAACAAGAACTACACTCAGTACATTCCAATATCTCTATATGATCTGCAAACTTGGCTTGCAGCGCCAACATTTTTCGTGTGGGACTGTTCTGACGCAGGCAATATTCTCAGCAACTTCCACCGATTTGTTAAGAAGCACGAAGAAGAGGAGCAGGATGCTTTGGCTAAGGACCCTGCGTATCCCGCTGTGAGCTTCAGTCCTTATATACATTTGGCGGCTTGCGGCGTTAAAGAGAACTTGCCTACCAATCCTCTTCTCCCAGCTGATGTATTCACTTCATGCCTTACTACGCCAATTGAGATGGCTCTGTGGTTCTTCGTCTTGCAGAATCCTCTGCCCTCCCAGATTTCACCTGAACGAGCAAAAAAGCTTCCTGGAAGATTGCAGGAACGGAGGACACCGCTTGGAGAGCTCAATTGGATCTTCACCGCTATTACGGATACGATCGCATGGACTACCCTTCCTCGACCGTTGTTTCGAAAATTCTTCAGGCAAGATCTCATGGTTGCTGCACTGTTCCGGAATTTCCTCCTCGCGCAGCGGATCATGGGTGCTTATAATTGCCACCCTCAGTCATACCCAGAACTTCCCGATACTCATCAACACCCGCTGTGGGAAAGCTGGGACCTTGCTGTTGAAATGGCTCTTGCCCAGCTACCAATGCTCGAGCTAAAGGAAAGTGGTCACCGACCAGACTATGAGTTCCAGAACTCAAGCTTCTTCACTGAACAGCTTACTGCTTTTGAAGTGTACCTCACTCAAGGTGCCGTAGAGCACAAGGCCCCGGATCAACTCCCTGTTGTCCTCCAAGTACTCCTCAGTCAGCAGCATAGAGTGCGAGCCCTGATTCTGCTTGGCAAGTTCCTCGACCTGGGCCCATGGGCTGTCAACCTTGCCCTGAGCATCGGCATTTTCCCTTATGTATTGAAACTCTTGCAATCGGCTGCCACAGAACTGAAACCTGTTATGGTTTTCATCTGGACCCGCGTCCTGGCCGTCGATCTTACCTGCCAGACCGACTTATTGAAGGACTCGGGATATAACTACTTTGCAAACATCTTGAAGCCAAATGAAGGACTTCCTGTTGTTGATAGTCTTGAGCACAAAGCCATGTGCGCATTCATCCTTGCCATGCTGTGCAATGGCTACAAGCAAGGTCAAATGGTCTGCAATCAATCGGATATCATGACATATTGTCTAATGCATCTACAAAATGCCGATAACCCTCTGTTGCGGCAATGGGCTTGTTTGTGCATCAGCCAATTGTGGAATGATTTACCAGAAGCGAAGTGGCGCGGAATTCGAGAAAATGCCCCTACGAAACTGTGCACGTTGGTCCGAGACGTATGTTGCGAGGTTCGAGCTGCAATGCTCTACGCCATGACTACTTTCCTAGGAATTCCTGACTTGACGGATGAGGTCGCACGAATTGAGGAATCAATATCATGGACTGTCATGGAGATGGCTAACGACGGTAATGCTATGGTTCGGAAAGAGCTTTTGGTTTATTTCTCGAAGTTCATTCAGCGATACGAAAACAAGTTTCTGGTTGCGGCTTATGAGCAGCTGCAAGAAGAACGAGAGTATAGGCAATTCCCTCCACAAGATGATGGATTGGATCACAAAATGGGCGGGCATTATGCTCGACCAGAGAACCGTAACCCAGATGGCACAATCAAGGCTATGGCACAGGGTGTAGCACATAACTCAATATTTGCAGCCGTCTGGAAACATGTCTTGATCATGGCTGTCGACCCTCATCCTGAGGTTCAGCGTAATGCTACTATCATCGTGGACTACGTCCACAGCTCAATGTTGCAGTCTCCAATCGGCGGGCCAGCCCAAAAGTTAATTGACGATTTGAATCGTCGTAGCGCCAAGTCAGCAGCGTCAAACCAACAGTCTACAGACCCACGGCCGAATACACCATTAGTACGTCAGGACTCTGCTCCCATCACGCCTATCACACAGCAAGGTCTCCTCAAGCGAACAGCCAGCTACCTATTTACCTCTCTCCCATTTGGCACCTCGAGTGCAGAGAGCTCACCTCCCGACGCTGTTGGTCGGAACGCACCAAAGTCTCCTAGCGCACAACGAACTCCTATTCCGTTAAGACCCAGACCTACAGGCTTCAATGCACCTCCAGAACAAAATGACACCGCTGCAACTCCGGGAACTTACCATGTTGCTAAAGAACCAATGTCAGGCCGTTTCCAACCCCGGAAAATGACCATTACTCCTGCTATACCTTTGGAGAGCACTTTCTTAGAATGGTCCATTGAGTATTTCCGCGAACCTCAAATGAAACCAAATGAGGCAGAGGAACCTGGTAGCACCGATTATAATGAGCGACTATGGCGCAGATCACGGAATGAAGCTATTTTACGAGACACCCAACCTCAGAAAGAGATCGCGGGTAGTGGTAAATGGACGAATCCTTCTGGATTCTTCAACAACCAAAGTCAGCCTTCAAAGATGACCCTTCACCAGTTCGAGGACCACCTGGCTGTATCGGATGATCGAGACACCATTTGCATTTGGGATTGGAAGAAACAAGACCGGTTATCTCGCTTTTCGAATGGCAACCCGGAAGGATCCAAAATCAGCGACCTCCAATTCATCAATGAAGATGATCAAGCCTTTTTGCTCACCGGTTCTTCGGATGGCGTAGTCAGAATCTACAGAAACTACGACTCTGATAAGAAGATTGAAGTTGCCTCGGCATGGAGAGCGCTGACCCATCTTATTCCCAGCAATGTCAACTCGGGAATGGTATTCGACTGGCAACAGGTTTCTGGCAAACTCCTCGTCGCGGGTGATGTGAAAGTCATCCGGGTATGGGCTGCAGCCCCCGAGTTATGCGTCGTAGATATCAATGCACGCTCAGGATCATGCGTCACATCTCTCACCTCCGACCAAATGACCGGCAACGTCTTCGTCGCTGGTTTTGGCGATGGGGCGATTCGAGTCTTTGATTCCCGTAACAGGCCTCAGGAAGCAATGGTCAAGAAATGGAAAGACGACTCAGGCCAGTGGATCAAAAGTGTGCACATGCAGCGAGGCGGCCAACGCGAATTATTATCCGCAAGCCGCAATGGAAAGGTAAAGCTGTGGGACATTCGTATGGATAAGCCTCTACGCACAATTACGACTACCAAGGAGACACTACGCACCGCGAGTACCCACGAACATCTTCCCGTATTTGCAGTGTAAGTTCATCCCCTTCCCTCTTGTTAATGTCACACTAACGAGTCTGATAGTGGTACCGGTGCACACACCGTCAAAGTCTTCAACTTCGAAGGCAAAGAACTCTCGCGTGTAGAACCCTACTCCAGCTTCCTGAACCAAGCCCGCGCAGCTCCCATCGCGGCCACGGCCTTCCATCCCCACCGCATGATGCTCGCCTGTGCCGCGAGAGGCGATAATCACATCAACTTGTTCACGTGCGCGGAAAAGAAGGCCCCGGTGATTGAGCTCTGATTTGGGTTTTGCATGTAGCGTGGAGTTCTAGAATCGAATTGTGTAAAGGGCTGGAGTCTTGATGGGAGACGGGCGCTGGGTCAACATTTACGGGTGGATATTGCTTTGATTTTTAAGTGAGCGATTGGGCTCGGCGTTGGTTGGGTCTTTGAGGTCAGCTTGGGCTTTGGATCTTAGATTCGGCCAGGGCTTATTAGTCGCTTATAATGATTAATACGATTGTATGTGTAAGATTATATTGGTACTTCGTACGGGTTGTGATGTGCGATTCTGTTATCTCATTCCTTGATTGTTTCACAGGAGACTCTGTATCTGGTTGGAATGACACAGACACTGAAAATATGCCCATCCTTCACCTGCCTAGTAGCCTACAGCGATATCATAGAAGCAACGCCATATAATCAGGGCTGTTTCTCTCTCGTAGTATCGCAGTAGCATAAAATAAGAAGCCCATTATCTGCTGATCGTTTTGTCAATTGGTATCCTGTCGTGACGGAAGGTACGGCTGAGAATATCGGGTGATGAAGGCTGATCCTGGTATCAAAGAGATTTCGCAATATTCTCACTAAACTATTCGCTATTTCGATCTTGCCATAAAGAAACAGTGAACTCAATTGAATTTTACAACCTAATTTGAATGGTCTGGAAAACTAGCATAAATCTTCTTCAATGTCCCCAGCCTCGTCCACCAGCCTCGTCCTTTTTACCCCACCAAAGCCCCTCGCTAAGCGAGATTTTTCACCATGTCCCGCCGAATGACTCTCACGTTGTCAAAACAACACCCCATCTGCCCACGCCTCGAGCATAAAAAGGGGCAGCACATCTCCCATTTCCTCCCTCCCAAACGAATACACACATCAATCAATCAAACCATGGCATCCGAACAACCAAAAGAAGTCCCCACCGACCCGGCCCTAACTCCAGCAACAGCAGGAGGAGAAGACCCCGCCGCGCCCTCCAAAAAAGGCGCAAAGAAAGCCGAAGCCAAAGCCAAAAAGGAAGCAGAAAAAGCCCGCAAAGCAGCTGAGCGCGAAGCAGCAGCCGCAGCTTCCTCCTCCGCCGCCGCCGAAGACCTCGCGAAAGATAATTATGGCTCTACGTACCGCAGCGGGCAGATCGAGGCGCCGATTACGCATCTAAGGGAGCTGGGCGAGGAACATGTTGATAAGACGATTAAGTTAAGAGCGTGGATTCAGAATAGCAGGGCGCAGGGAGCGAAGATGTGTTTTGTGGAGTTGAGGGAGGAGGGGAATTGGACGGTGCAGGGGGTGCTGGCTGCGAGTGCTGATGGGAAGGGGGTTAGCAAGCAGATGGTTAAGTGGGTTGTTGGGGTTAAGTTGGAGAGTTTTGTGGTTGTTGAGGCGGTTGTGAAGAAGCCGCTGGAGCCGGTTAAGAGTTGTAAGGTTTCGGGGTTTGAGTTGCATTTGGGTAAGGTTTATATGGTTGCTGCTGCGCCGGAGATGTTGGGTTTGGGATTGGGAGCGGCGAGTAAGGCGGTAGGCAGATTGGATGAAGAGGAAGTTACGGAGGGTGTTGAAGGTAAGTGATTCTGTGGGTGATATAGGAGACTACTAATGAGGGAATAGGTCTTTCTGTTACTGAGGGCGCTCCAATTGCGAGTCTGGCCACGCATCTCAATAACCCCGCTATGCACAAGCGCGCTCCTATCAGCCAAGCTATCGCCGATATTCGAATTGCTGTTGAGGATCTGTTTTGCGAATACTTGCGGGCTCGACGCTTCAAGAAATTCCATCCTCCGAGCTTGATTGGTGCTGCATCAGAAGGTGGTGCAAATGTGTTCAAGCTGCCATATTTCGAGAAAGAGGCGTACTTAGCTCAGTCCCCGCAATTCTATAAGCAATTTGAGATCGCAGGAGGTAGGAAGCGGGTTTACTGTGTTGGACCTGTTTTCCGTGCCGAGAATTCGAATACCCCAAGACACATGACCGAGTTCATGGGTCTTGATCTGGAAATGGAAATCGAGGAGCACTATCACGAGGTTATGCACATGCTTGAAGGTGTTCTCCTATACATCTTCAATGGTCTAGCCAAAGACTATCGAGAGGAAATCGAGCTCGTTCGCTCAGTCTACCCATCCGAAGAGTTCCTGCTCCCTGAAGAAGGCAAGGAGGTCCGTCTTACATTCGCTGAAGGCCAAGCACTTCTCCGTGCCGAAGGACCCCCAGAGTTTGCCAACGTAACCGATGAGGAGGATATGTCTACACCGCAAGAGAAGGCCCTCGGTGCACTGGTCCGCAAGAAGTATAACACCGACTTCTACGTCCTTGACAAATTCCCGATCGACGCACGACCATTCTACGCTATGCCCGACCCCGAGAACCCAAAGGTAACCAACGCCTACGACTTCATGATGCGTGGACAGGAGATTCTCTCCGGAGGACAGCGTCTGCATTTGCCACAGGAGCTGGAGAAGACGATCAGAGCGAAGGGATTGGACCCCAATCAACCTGGTCTCAAGGAGTACGTTGATGTGTTCAGGAGTGTGGGTGTGCCGCCTCATGGAGGTGGTGGTATTGGACTTGATAGAGTTGTGGCGTGGTATCTAAACCTGCCAAGTGTGCATTTGGTTGCCGACTATCCCCGGACGCCCAAGCGCTTGAGTCCATAGGCCGTTTACACATATTCGTTGATGAGTAGCGTTTGATAAAAGAATAAAAAGAATAAAAGTTCTATTATGGAAGACTAGACTTTTGAAAGTTGCTGGGATCCCTGCACAACCAGTTCAGCAGATACTATATAAGTGACGCCAAACCCGAAATTTTTACGAAAACCTCCTCCCCTATCCCAACAACTTCATCAAGCTATAAGGCAAACTCTCTCCCCCAAAGATCAACATTCCCTCACAAACTCCTCACCTTCTCATGCCCCTCTTCCCACTCCTGCAACAACCCCGCATAATCAGTCGGCTTATACGGAAAAAAAATCTCCGCCACCTTCCCCTTCTTCCTCAAATTCCTTAATCCAAGATCCTTCAACAACAAATCAATATAAATCACCGCATCAAAAGCCAAGTCCGGGAGCTTGGCGCCATATCCGCAAGGATACCTCCATTTTCCCCATTGCGTATGCAGCATCACTTCCCTCGTAATTTCTTGCTCACTTCGCGCTAATCGATCGAGATTCCCGTCGAGATAGGCGGTGATCCAGAGGCCTTGGACGGCAGCGGTGTTGGATGTGCTGACTGTGGAGACCATGCCTGCGAATGCGAGATTTCGCTGCGCTATCATAGTTGGGGGGACCATGAAGCGGTAGAGACGCATGGGATCGGTGTCCGGTGGTAGGCCTTTTACAACTGGTTGGTTGTTTAGGCTAGGGAACATGGAGAGGATCTCCTCGTCCGTTTGCTTGTTCAGCTTGAGCTGCTCGTCTCTTTTGTATGGAAGTCCGAGACCTGCTTCCTCTAGGTTTCGGAATTTGAAGGATGGCTCTTTTCTCCAGCCTGTTGCACATACCACCACATCCGTTTCGAGCTTCTCTCCATTCTCAAGGAAAACTGTACTTCCTTCTAGCTTCGAAACATCGGTCGTATGAATCCGAATCGTCTCTTTCTTCACCAGATCCCAGAAATTTGTATCGTAGTTATTGATACTAATTCCGCTTGCGGACCAACGCACCGAATTCCAAGGTTTCAGCTGTCCAACAAGAGGATTCTTCTCATACCCATTCAGCGTAATAACATCATTCGTCAGCACCCACCAAAATTTGTCCACAAGCCACCTCCCAAAAGCATTCCCGTGGAGGAAATTCCTTACTCCAGGGAACCCATCTTCAGCTCCCCAGGGGCAAGGACTGAACCACGAGAAAAAGCGCGTGTGAAGTAATTCTTCCACTTTCCGCTTTAAAGGCGTGACATAAGGGGGAAGTAGCCACACTGGCCCTTGCCCGCTTTTCCGGATCACCAGATCTACTTGAATCCCCTTTGTCGCGAAAGCATACGCAACGTCAAATGCTGATTTTGCCCCTCCGATAACAACTACCTCTTTGGCCTTATCCATAACTTCAGATTGAACACAGAAATCCTTAGCATGGAAAATCGGAGCCGTGAAGGATTTCTGTCCTTCATAGTGAGGCATGTTAGGTGTTGAAGTGAGACCGCTTGCAATAATTAACTTCCTCGTCTCAATAACTTTTTGCTTTTCGTTCTCAGACACAGTCAAGCTCCAACCCGAAGCTTTGCTCGGCTCCACAGTCTCCAGCTTAGTATTAAAACGCATGCGTTCCAAAATACCAAACTTCTTTGCGAAGTCAGTCAAATAGCGATGGAGTACGGCGCCGGGAATATGTTCCCCATCTTTGACGCCGTAGATAGACTCTGACATGGGGAGATCGGGGTGCTCATAGGACCCGATTATGTTGTTGGATTTTAAGCCTGGGTAGAGCCGGTCTGAGGACCACGTCCCGCCGCATGTTGAGGATGCTTCTAGGATGAGAATCTTCTCATCAGGGTGCTGAGCTATGTATGCTTTTGCTGAGGAGAGGCCGAACCAGCCTGGGCACGTGTGAGATGGGAGGTACGTAAGAGAGAGAAGGAGGGGGGGCTCTCACCGGCGCCAATTACTATCAAATCGTACATCTCGGCCATGGTCTGTGGGTCCGATCCTTGACGCGAGGATTGTTCCACGTTTTTTCTTCTACAATGAGAATGGGCAATGGTGCAATGGAAATGGTGGCTTTGGTGTCCTAAAATGGAATGCAAATGGAAAATGCGATGAATATATCCACATCTTTGGTAAAAAGAGGGGTCAAATCGCCGAACGTCGCCTCTAAAAACCCCTCGCCAAAGTTGTACTTAGTGTTGTTAGTTATCTAGGTGTCGTGTACAACAACGCGTTTAGACTTTCACTGTCATACTGATAAGGCCATAGTTCCACTAAGACTAGGATTTTGACTCCACAAGATTGAAGAAGTGGGGGCGAATGGATTGAGGCCGAATTTGGGGTATTGCCTCGGTTTGCACCCCTCAAGCACCGGGTGCGAGGATGGCTGCATTAATTTGGCGTCGAGGCATTGTGCCTTGCATCCCAAAAAAGATGGGATCGTGCATTAATAATACAGTGCGTTACCCGACGTCGTTGCTGGCATGGCGGGTATCGTTTCCGACCCTCAACCATACCCGCCAACGGGTATATTCCTTGACGAGTGGATCTGGGCACAAGTCCTGCCATCTCGTGCTGTCGTGATGAAGATAAAGTGTCCAACATCGCTTTGCATACTTGCAAATCAGTAGTGAGTAGCTTGAGATCTCATAATTCAAACGTGAGTTTCAACTTGTTGCATCTTCGTACCCAAGCTTCAAAATGCCTTCACAATCCGGCTGGAGATCTCTCGATATCGGAGTAGTAGGTGGTGGTATTGGAGGTCAGGCAGCAGCGATATCTCTTCGACGAGCCGGCCATAAAGTCACAATATATGAGCGAGCCGATTTCGCCGGCGAGGTTGGCGCTTCAGTTTCATGCGCTGCGAACGGGACAAGATGGCTGCATGAATGGGACGTCCCAGTGGAGAAGGGAGATCCTGTTATTCTGCGGAAACTCATTAGAAGGGATTGGAAGACTGGGGAGCCGAATTCAGTGTATGATCTAGAGGACTATGAGGAAAGGTGGGGTCATGTAAGTGAAAATGAGAAATTGAGAAACTGAGGAATCGAAATGCTAATGAGAAATAGGTGTATAATATGTTTCACAGACAGGATATGCATACAATGCTCATGGACAGTGCGATAGGGAAAGAAGGAAAGGGAGTTCCAGCAAAGCTTGTGGTCAATCACAAGGTGGGTGGCGCCTTCACTTTCACCTAACTTGCTCCTTCTGACGTTTACGACAGTGCTCCAGCATTGATCTCGAAGCTGGAAAGATCACATTCGAGAATGGAAACGTAGCAAATCACGAAGTAGTCATTGGAGCTGACGGGATCGGCTCGGCCGTCCGAACTTTGATAGGAATCACTCCCGAGCGAAGAGCGGCAGATGCAAGTTGTCTGCATGCCAATGTCGACACTGCGGAAGCCGTTAAGCTTGGATTGGTTGATTATTCCAAGAATCAAGCCCTTGAGTATTGGGGCGGCATTGACACTCATTACAAGATTGTGTTGTCACCTTGCAATGGAGGCAGTCTACTCTCGTATTATTGTTTCTTCCCCAGAGAAAAGGGAGATTACAGCAATCAAACTTGGGGCGCGGAATCAACTGTGGAAGAACTTCTAGCACCGTTCCCGGACCTAGATCCCCAAGTATACAAGCACCTGTCTATTGGGAAAGATGTCAGTCCGTGGAGGTTGTGGATACACGAGCCATATCCATGGTGGCATAAGGGACTTGCCTGCATTATGGGAGATGCAGCGCATCCAGTAAGAATCATTCTGTGGCCTAATTAGATTGGTAAGACTAACTTATTGTAAGATGATGCCGGATCAAAGTCAAGGTGCCTGCATGGCGATCGAGGACGCAGCCGCTATTGGCATTATTTTCAGCGAGAAGCACTTCAACGGAGACGTCAAGGAGGCTCTTCAAGTATACGAACAAGTTAGGAAACCACGAGCGACTCGTGTGCAGGCAGCAGCAGCAAAAGCAAGAGAGAATATCAATGAGCGAATAGGTACGCTGAGTTCATTCTCAAGGAAGGAACGTTAGACTGATGTCTCTTAGGATTCTCAAGCAACACCGACGCACCAGTCTATAAGGTTTCTAACGAATCAGAAAAGTTGACCATTGAAGAAATGAACTCGTAAGTCAAAGTTGGAAACCAAAGTGTATGAATTTGAGACTCACTTTTGCTTGCACCAGATATGACATGCACGAGGATGTCGCACAGAAATACGACAAGATCAGGGCAAGTTGAGGTTGGAAGCATGTTGATTCGCCTTTATGATAGCGAGATAGTTCTAATTGTCGTATATAAGAGGTACACCTGTGAATAATCAGATGCAGTATCTTGCCTGGTTTGTCAACTATGAAGGAATCCGCGTCGGACGCGCCCTGAACACTTGCTGAAAGCGCTACACTACAGGGCATGCACACTAGAGCACTGGGGTTGACCCGCTAAACTTGAGGCTTCCAAAATACAATTATATGATTTACTAAAATTCGAACAAGAAAATAGTCGAAAGGCACGCCTTCTTCGAATTATATTTTCGTACGAACCGAGCGCCCTTCTCTCGCTATGTCGAATTCGGAAAGGCCTTATAGAGAGTACGAAACATCATTAAATTTTCAAGATGTAGTGTCGTGAGCGCTTCGACACATTCAGCAAAAAGGTAACCTTACTCTGTGTCCTGTTACTGCAGCAACCTCAAGTGCTACTCTAACTGAAAGACCGAATTCTCTGGTCCACTAATCACAAATCTTTTCAAAATATAATATATTGATACTTCATTGAGGATTCCATTCTCATCGCAGGCGGAAAATATATCCACAGACTGGATATACCAATAGCAATGCCTGTAATAAAGCGGCAAACCCTGCCTTCCTTATCGTCCACTAGAACTGCAACTAATCCCAACGTTCGGCCTCGTCGGGTATCGTCCTTCCCCTCACTAGTTGATAACCTTCCTGTCGGCAACTGCACCCATTTCTGGCTGCTCACGGCGATCTTGAACTCAGTTCGTATCTTGATAAGGTTACACCACAGTACTTGCTTGCCATGGCTGGCCTCATGCCCCTCTCTCACTGTCATTCAACATCTTGCATTCCTGAAAATCTCTCTTCCGGTCACAAAACCCATACCCGCCGAGATAATCGATTTGCATTTCTCTCTTCTATGCCAATTTAGACGGACCCTGTAACCAGTTTCTCCCAGACGTTCGATATGCCCCGCCCCAAGGTTCGGCCCGCTGACCGGCAGCGTGCGGCCAAAGCATGCACTTTCTGCAAAGCCTCGAAAAAGCGTTGTGATGCCAATTTGCCCTGTCTTCTGTGCGTACAGAAGGGACGCGCTGCATCATGCACCTATCCAGATTCAAGCAGCATACGGCGCTGGGAAGTGGGTCGATCCCCAAGAGTTCAGCAGTCACCAAATGTTCGTCCTGAGACCTCTTCCACTCAGGGATCGCTAGCCTCACCTAGAAGGCCCGTTGAGCAAGTTCTGCAACAGTCTGACTTTCAGACGCTGGGTCCATCTACACGTGAGAGCTTGGCTGAGACTCGAGAATCGTCACCTCAGTGTACCCAACGGCCAACAATGTTATTGAGTTCGAGGGGCGAACATGGTTAGCAACCTTTGTCTGTTCAAAATTACTGTCAAGTGATTGGCGATGATATCAAAGAACTCTTTCCCAGCGGTTTTGTGCTCTCGATTAGAATGTCAGACTGATCACAGTCGGTAGTCTATATTGGCAATATTGCGGCAATCTCGTTCTTGCGATTTCTTCAGAAAACACTGAAGCGATACATTGGAGTAGGTTTACCAGTGAGATATCTTGCTAGTTTTGTTTTTTGCATGTATGGCAGTTCTTCCAGTCGAGTACTTCTAGAATGTATCATTTCTTTGGAGATGAGCCTTTGCTCTACTGTAGTCCGAGTTGTGCTAACTCTCCGTCCTTCCCAAGCCGTCATCTTTCACAGATCGCCAGCGTAGTGATAGCATGTTGGAAATTGAAATACAAAGTGGCAGCACAAGCCATTTTGTAGATGATCTTGATACTCCAGTAAAACAAGAATTAATCAAGTGCTTCATGAGAGTAGTGAGTCCTGGCTCCCATCTATTAGAAATTGCCCTTTGGTCGAGCTGTGGCTCACAAAGATATAGTCCAATGGTATTCTCCACCTCTTCTCAGATGAGGATATTTCTCAGCTTCTTGCCTTGGAAAGTCTGTCATCGACAGATGAGAATCTAAGATTTCACCCTCATCGCGATGATATAACTTGCCTATACCTCATGGTCGCAATCGGCTCTCAGTGTAGAGGCAGTGGCCAGGTGGAGATCAAGCGCGCAGCAAGATATTTTGCCCAGGCACAGAAGATGGCTTTTGTCGATATGCTTCAGAATCCCTCTCTCAGTATGATTAAAATCTTTCTCTTGATGGCGTTTTATATGCTTGGAGCCTGTCGTCGCAACACCGCGTTCATGTATATCGGCATCGCTTCGAAGGCTGCTACGATTCTAGGGCTGCACATTCCGTATCAGCACGTTCGTGCATCGATTGGAGAGCGCGTTGTGAGGTAATAAGCAAAATCATTGCCCAATGCCATTGAACCTGCTAACTTGATACGGGCGTCGCATCTGGATGAGTTTACGTGTCCTAGATCTTTTGTGTAGTTCCATACTTGGACGCCCAAGCAGTACGCCCTCAATCCAGAGAGATGAATACGAGACGGAGCTTTCTAGTGGCGAATTAATGGACATACGCACCTTAGCCTTGAGCGCAAACTACGAATCATCTTCCATTCTTGACACGATTGTGCAGAAATTTGCTGTTTCCAGTAGTCTCGAGATTGATGCTGCGGAGAACTTCCTCCAGATGCTGCGCGAATGGAGTCAGGCACTACCTGATACTCTCCGCAGCTCTCCTAGACCTCATAGTGAAGATACACCGCCAACTTCGGATCATCGAGAGATCACCATTGGCAACATTCACGTTGCCTGCACTTATTACTTTGGAGTCATCTTGGTGACTAGGCAATTTTTGATTATGCGTGTCATGTCACAACTTCGTGGGAGGAGATCCGGCACAGCTGGTCAAGCAGATGTTAACTCCGGAAACGCTACAGAGACAGAAGACAAGGCTACCCAGTTCTCGAATTCCTGCGTCGACTCGGCAGCCTACATGGCACAGTTATGTTACGAAGCGTCGACGAACAAGATCTTACTCGATAATATGTGCCTTCTCAAGTTCGTGCTCTCCGCTCCTTCCTCACCTCTATTCTTGGATATTGCTAATTTTAGCCAGAGCATGGCTTTTCTCGGCAGGTTTGGTACTCGGTTTCTCTCTTCTGGTAGAGGATGAAGGCTGGCCGAAAACCCGCGAAACATTCGGTCACGTTCGAAAGACACTTCATAAACTAGCACGACTGAGTCCTCAAGCTGAGCAGTACTACGATATTTTGACGAGTTTCTCCAGTGCCATCGAGTTATACCGTCAGCAGGTACTCGCGCATCAGAAGCCGCCAGCCAATCCTTACGTGGAGAAGATTATGACATTCGAGACTGATGGAGAAGCCGGCGGTAGCTCTGGCTGGAACAGTGGTAATCAATCACAACTTCAGACACCAGGGCCATTAACAACTCCGGATCCAAGCGATACCTACGGGGATTCGGCAGCAATGTTCTCGGGCGAGCCCTTCGGAAGTCTACAAGAGATGACGGGCTTCACGACTCAAGTTGGAGACGACATTGGGTTGCAACTGATTTGGGACAGCTATACTATGCAACTCCCTGATTTTGCTTCTTTCGGGGAACCTGAGATTCAAGCATCAATGGGGCCTTGACCTATCTTGGGGTGAATACAAAAGACTTTCGGACTGAATGGATTCTTAAACGCCCATAAGTCCGACTAGGAGCTTCACTATTAGCCTCTTTAAGAGCTCAAAATTTCCAGGCCATATTGCTGAAGTAATCTGAGGTAAAAACTGGTGAGTCCAATTGATGCGCGTAACTCCCGATAGAGTTGCGACGGGTGCATTATCCGCCGCCCACCTTAGCGCTTGGCGGTCCGCATCCACACCCCAGCATGCCAGGAGTGTACTGCACACATGAGTTGCAAGGAAATGCATGCGGAAAAGCTGCTGAGCCAAGCACTGAAATGAGGGAAAAGCTGGGGTATGGTTTCCTGGATAAGTCTTGGCCGGATCACCTAGCCCTCCTTGCAAACTTTACAGGGTCCAAACTCTGACACATTCCGCTCTATCCGCATCAAAGCTACTGCTTATATATAAAGAGACAATGTCGGGCAGCTTTATTTTCCAAATCCTGCGCTGGCTGTCGCTCGTCTCTCTCTCACTCCATCGCTACCGATAACTTGACACTCTGTGCTCTATATAGAAACCGCCAAAATGTTGGGAAAAGTTATCCTAGAAGAAGCTTTTGCTCTTCCGCGACTAGAAGAGAAGACAAGATGGTGGGCGGGCATGTTTGCCGTCGACCCAGAAACGCATGTTCGGGAAATGCTGGATCTCACTGATATTCGAGTTCAGCATGCCGACAAACACGGTGTTGGTTATCAAATTTTGTCATATACTGCCCCTGGTGTGCAAGATATTTGGGACCCAAAGGCTGCGCAGGAGTTGGCCGTTGAGATCAATAATTTTGCCGCTGAGAAAGTGAAGGAACTTCCCGATCGACTCGGAGCTTTCGCGTGAGTTGCTAGGGTTTCCCACACTTATTCAAGGATTCAGCTGATAATATTCTCTATAGCACTTTATCCATGCATGATCCTAAAGAGGCAGCAGCTGAACTGCGTCGCACAGTCACTGAATTTGGCTTCAAGGGTGCACTCGTGAATGATACTCAACGAGCGGGACCAGATGGAGACGACATGATATTCTACGATAACAAAGAGTGGGATATCTTCTGGCAGACTTGCGTTGAGCTTGATGTTCCCCTCTACCTTCATCCCCGGAACCCCACTGGTACGATGTATGAGAAGCTTTGGAAAGATCGCCCGTGGCTCGTGGGTCCTCCGCTGTCGTTTGCACAGGGCGTCAGTTTGCATTTATTGGGAATGGTCACTAATGGTACTTTTGACCGAAACCCAAAACTCCAGGTTATTATTGGCCATTTGGGCGAGCATATTCCTTTTGATATGTGGCGAATCAAGTAAGTCCTCTTTCTATCTATGAAAACCGCATTTCTAACAGAGCCTCAAGCCACTGGTTCGAAGACCGTAAGAAGCTCCTGGGATTGGACTGCAAAAAGACAATCCGAGAGTACTTCAACGAGAACATTTGGATCACCACCTCTGGCCATTTCTCCACTACTACCCTAAACTTTTGTCTTGCGGAAGTCAGCTCAGATCGTATTCTTTTTTCTGTAGACTACCCGTTCGAGCATTTCAATGACGCTTGTGATTGGTTTGATAATATGGAGATGAATACGAGGGATCGACTAAAGATTGGACGTGAGAACGCGAAGAAGCTATTCAAGCTTGGGGAGTATAAGGATAGTGAGGCTAAAGTTGTTTGAAAGGGAAGCTGGCTGTAAAATAGCATCCTCAAATTTCACCCTTGTTCTTGACGATGCCGCTGACCCCGTACGGTGTGAACTTCTCGCGGGGCACACGTTACAGCTAACATTTTACTAACATTCCGCCAACATTTTGCGGAGGGGGTATAAACTTAACTCAGTGCCCTTTTCACCGTGTTCTCCTATCCCCTTTACATGACTGCAGATACAGGGGTGAACGGAAGACCGCCAGAGTCTAAAGCTGGCAAGGAGACAGGGGCTTTAGCGAGCAGCTCCAGGCCTTACAGGGCGCTTCGGGGTCGCTCACAGACTCACAATTCTTTTAATATTTGGGTCCCAATCATAGACTTGGCACGCTGTTCAAGATATTTCATTCTTGAAGGTTTTATTGGCCTGCGCTTGTTTTTTCTGCAAACGGCCGCCTCTAGGAAGCCGCCATAAGCCACGATTTTCAGCTTGGCGCATACAAGGCGACCATCACCCCGCGTAACGATTTCTAGGCGACCTCCCCACCCATGAACCTCTATTCTTCTTTCCTTATTTTTGATTTATTCTAGTACAGTTTAGTACAATTTTAAAGTCTTCAAACTCATAATGGCCATCAAGTTTTGGTTTTACTCGCCCATTGACAGCGAAACGTTCACCGACACGTTCATTGCGGGAGCTCCAGGTGACCCCGCAATATCAGGGAATATCAATGTCACGGGAGATGGACTCTGCTTTGGCCAAATAAAAGCTGACCCTGACATAGCGGGATGGGGAGTACGTGCTTGCGCTATGCTTGAATCCCTAACGATGCTGTAATCTTCTAACTTGTCTAGGTCTTCGCTGGATTCGTTTTCAATACCTTCTCCATAATCGTCTGCTCATTTTGGTTTCTCTGGCTACCTTATGCTCGCAAGAAGTTCGGCGATGATACAAAATCTTCTCCAAAAAAGGACAAACCCGATGAAGACGAGCAAGAATTCACGTGGCAAGAAAGTCTCGTCCTGACTCTAGGTGACACGAATCTTGTTTCCGCACTGGCAGCTATCATCTCCTCAATGATAAAACTCGCCGCCGATCCGCAATACCCGCTCTATCACATTTTCTTAGGGCGGTCCTTGGCTTTCATGGCCATCAATGGCCACAACACAGGGATGTATTTTGTCTACTCGAAATTCCAACGTCACCATCCTATCAGTCTTTACTTGCGGTCTTGCCTCTCCCTCGTGACCGTCACAGCATATCTGGCGTGGAGTGTCATAGCATTGCAACGCTTCAAGGAGTGGGATTGGGATACTTATGAATGGCCGGATTACACCCCGATGTGTTTCAATTATCAGTTGAATCGCGTGCCATGGTCATTTACATTTTGGATTTGGGCGTTCATGTTGTTGGTGCCTTTAGGGTACACTTGGTTACTGATCATACCGTTCAGCAAAGCTGGAGCTGATATCTTGCATTATGCATTTGAGGCCACTGATCAATTCACAGTTGACATTGTGAAAGGTGTTTTCTTTGGGAAGTTTGCTCCCGTGCGCCGATCATCGCAAAAGCCTTTCGAGCGCATTCGTTTGTATCTTTGGGGAGCAGTGAAGTACTTCCTGGGTGTAATTTGGCTGCTAATATGTATTTTCATATTCCCCACCACTGCGATGCAGCCTTTCTCAGCATTGGTCAGCCTGGCGTGGGATATCTACGACGTCTTAACCATTAAAGTCGGCAACAGGAATGTGGTCGCTGACTCTCTACAAGTATTGCCCACTTCGCCAGAGCCCGAAAACCCTGAGTTGCAATGGGGATACGGCCAAATTTTCCCAATAGTTATGCTCTTAATGTGGGTTGTTGCTGTACTGGATGCTGCCAGTGGTATGTGTTGAGACAAAGAGAGTAGTAAGCACATGCTAATTCGCATCTAGCTCGACCGAAGAAGAAAGCTGCAGTCCCTGATCCGAATAATCAGTCTGGAGGAGAAGGTGACGAATCAGTCCAGGTGCCCGAACAGCAACCTGTTGGGATTCTTCGCCAGGGAACTCTTCCACGTGTGCCACACACTGCAAGAGTGCGTTGAACCTGATAGAATGGGCCTGTAGAGAATTAGGATACTTCGTCTCCTGATTTCGGCAGTGTTTATGTGCTTTACTCTGGTGTCGTAGAATGAACTCCCTGATCAACACGACGAAAGACATCGGTATCCTAGGAACTTCGAGCCCTCAATTTCGCAGTAGGGAGAGACACATTTTATGCAATTGGTTCCACAATTATTTAGGCCAATAACATTCCACGACTTGGTTTTGCAAGATTGATCTGGGTTTTGTGATTGTTTGTTTTCGTTGACCACCAAGCGTCGGGCACAGAAATATAGGGGCTTTAGCGAAGATGGCCACTGATATTCCAGGCGCTGTGCGGCGCTGTTACTGTAGTGCCTGCCCCGCAAGCGGAACACTGCCTCGGAGTCTACCCGACGACTTCCTAACCACACTTCACAAGAAGGACTGCTGCCGTCACACAAGACAGCTGACGGGTCAATGATGATTCGAACGCCCCAGTAAATATACATGAAAAATATCCGAAAATTGCATTGTGCGTGTTCAGAACCAGAGAAATCAATTGAGGCGACTCAGAATGTCCGCTCAAAAGGTTCAAGAAGGAACGGTTCCCTTCAATATTGCTGGCATAAACTCCGCATGTCACACATGGTTCAAGATCGTGGGCGAAATCAAGAATGCCATACCTCTCATCATGCTCCACGGAGGGCCCGGTGCAGGCCACGCGGATCTCTCAACACTCGCTCCTTCCCTTGAACGCGATGGCATACCAGTGATCTGCTACGACCAAGTTGGCTGCGGGAGATCCTCACGCATCCGCGAAAAAGCCAACAACGCTGAGTTCTGGTCGTTCGATCTTTTCTGCGTTGAACTCGACAACCTCGTTGATCATTTTGGTCTTCGAGAGAGCGGTTTCTCCATTCACGGGCACAGCTGGGGTGGCATGCTCGCAAGTACGTATGCTGCTCGACAGCCGCGAGGGCTTCGGCGGCTCATTATATCATGTTCTCCAGCAAGTGCAGCTATATACGCCAGTGAGGCAGAGCGATTATTCAAGGCATTGCCAGAAGTCAATGAGGATGTGATGAAAATGGACGCTGATGGCAAGTTTGATGCGCCGGAGTACCGGGAAGCTTGCTCAGCGTTCATCAAACGACATTTCTGCCGGCTTGAACCCTGGCCTGAAGTTATAAATGAATGCGGAAAGTGTTTTGAAGACTCCACGATGTTCAATCTGATGTAGGTCCAAGAGGCGACTGTATTGAGTGCGACTGACATCCAGCAGGTGGGGCCCCTCTAGGATACGGATGCTAGGATCCTTGAAAGACTACGACGCAATTGAAAAAGCTAGCAATATCAATGTGCCAACTTTACTGCTGATTGGACGGTATGACTATATGACCAAGACTATGATGAAGCCATGGTTTGAAGCAATTGATACGGTTGAATGGGTGGTCTTGGAGAACTCGAGTCATATGGGCCACCTTGAGGAGCCGGGCCGATACCTTGAGCTTTTGAAAAGGTTTCTGTTGTCCGATGCAGATAAAAATTCATAATGCAGCTATAACACCAGAAATTGACAGTGCCTGCATCAAGAACACCTATGGTTAGATACAGGAGATGGAAACCAGTTCTGTACTGCTGCGTGTCAATTCATACTTCTCTAACCTTGAAAGCAAACATCTCATTCGACTCCACTGAATTCTTCTCCCTCATCTTCTCCGCAGTAGCAACCCCAGCGACTGGAACCTGGTATTCAAACTTCTTCCCCGGAGCTGGCCGTCTCCCATCTGGTAATGCGTATGGATACGGCAGGTACTGGGGCAAGAGACCCATTTGTGCCAAAACTGTCCCCTGATCCCAAGCAATGTGCTCGTGGTAAAGGCGATCCCCACGGATATTTATAATACCTGTGAAGGGAATCTCTAGACGCTTGCCTGTGGGTGGAATTCCGGGAGCTCTGTACGCCATATGAATGAGCGTGAGACGGCAGAGAAGAGGGAGATGTTCGCTTACAGCCAATCCACTTCCATGTTGTGGGTGAACTTGAAAATGAACTCATCAACAATCCTATCTATGCCAACTGTGCGGCTGATGAGTTCCATCTCCGTGTCTTGGGGATTCTTGAAGACGAAATGATCGGAGTAGAAACTGCTGAGCTTGCCCCGTCCAATGCCACCGGTCATCTAGAGCTATGTTAGAATGTGGAACGCTGAGGAAACTGTGGAGTTACCGTAGGCACGTGGTTCACATATGGCTCGTCCACCATAGTAGCCATCGTGTGCTCTACAGACCGATTCTCAAACTCAAAGTACGTATGTTCATCCCAGATCGCCTCCAGGTCGAAGAACGGCCCATTCATGTGCTTCTTGAGAAATGTAAGGTTTCGAGTTTGCGACACAGCTTCGGCTGAATAATTGAAGTCTTTTTGAAACGGGGTTGCAAAGTTGTAAGCGTTCACTTGCGGATATTCATACTCTGTCCGTTGTGGCATCCGCAAGGCCTTACCCGCCACCTTGCCGGCAAGGTGGCATATCAACGGTAGACTGGTGGATGCAAGATTGGAACTCTCAGAAGCATCAGCGTAGATCACTGCTGATATTATCTCCTTAACAGAAGACAGATTTGGAGCTACACTGTTCCATAGATTCGGTCCGTAGGCTATCCTGCTATGTTAGCCCGGATCGAACTTAGGGAATGAGGCAAACTGACCCACCAACCCAACAACCCCTTTCGGTTCGCACTTCTCACATTGTGAAAGAGCTAAGATTGCTCTCTTCAGAACATCTTTGTCACTCTTAATAGCCTTCTCTTGGATTTCGATGACGGTATATCCTTCTTCACCCCACTTTCTCAGCGGCGAGGGCACACCGTGCTTGATAGCCAAATTCTCCTCAGAATCCGGCGTGAGGATGATTATTCCGGGCCCTACACCATTTCGCGACAAGGGAGGCAGCAATGATACCCCCGAGGACACGCTCGTTAAGTTTGGGGCGGGTAGCGTAGGTGGCGGTTTGCTGATATCGACATACATTTTGGTGATTATGGTTCTGAGGTAGGGTTGAGCTTTCAATGAGAATATAGGGTCGGCTTGGTCAAGGTCTTTGAAAATGGTACCAAAATTAGATGCTGAGTGTTGATGACGATAAACGACGAGGCAATTGGATAGACATCAGTTTGAGTGGGATATCTCAACACGTGACGACACTGCTGGTACCTTGCAGCGAGGTAATTTCAGAAATCATTCCAGATATCGAAAGCCGATCTAGTTACTTTTTGAGAACAGACACAGATGGCCAATTAGTGCAGTTGCCGCAATCCACATCGCTATTTTGGGTGCGTTTCCGACAGTTAAACTCAAGTACCCCGCGCTTTGATGGTGGGGTCACACTTGACCCACCTCGGAATGACGAGGAGCTCGAGCTTGAACTTCTTGGAATGAAACTGATTTTCAAATTCTCGTGATATATTTTTGTTCTTTCCAACTTGAAGCTCTTTCAATCTTAAGACCTCAGCTACGAATTGACAAGTCTGGACCCAATTCTAGCTCTCGCGGAGCTCCACTGCCTCCAAATTATAGGGAAAGATGGCGCCTCCGCTCGAAAATGTTCGACCTAAGTTTGAGTTGGGTAAACGCAATTACATCGTAACTGGTGGAGCACAGGGGATCGGATTTGCGTGTGCTCGGGCTATTTGTGAGATGGGGGGAAATGTGGTAATCATGGACATCCAAGATTATCCAGTCGAGGAATACACAACGCTGTCCGAGAAATTTGGGGTCAAGACCTATTATATCAAGACAGATGTGACAAAAGAAGAGGAGCTAAATGCTTCATTTGCAAAGGCCATTGAAAACTTGGGGGGCCTCGATGGTCTAGTGCCATGTGCTGGGATTGCTATCGACAAACCATTCACAGAGCAGACGTGGACTGAAATGACCCGCATACAAGAACTGAATGTAAGTACAGACTTTCGTGTGATTCCACTAGGAAGGAATTGATTGGTCATTTCATTTGCTAACGTTTGACGTCCCTCAGGTCCGCGGCGTTTTCTTTTCGGCACAACTTGCAGCCAAGCAGATGCAGAAGCAGGGGAAAGGAGGAAGCATGGTGCTGATAGCCTCTCAGTGTGCTCATGTTGCCATCCCAGGTTACCGTATGGCGGCTTACAATGCCTCGAAGGGTGCTGTTAGATGCCTGGCCGTAGCGCTGGCAGTCGAGCTGGCGAAGTGGAAGATCCGGGTCAACACTATCTCGCCAGGCTTTATCGACTCGGATATGACAAAGGCAGTAAGAGACCTGAAGAGCGCGATTGAGGGCGAGCAGATGTGGAAATCACCCCCGCTGAAAAGAATTGGGACGCAGAATGACCTGACTGGGGCGGTCATTTACCTACTGAGTGATGCATCCAGCTACACCACAGCAGCAGATATACCTATCGACGGCGGCGTCAAAGCAGGAAGGATTGATGTAGAGGAGTAAATCGAGATACTTTGATGTAAGATATTAGAAAGTTACATTCGGAGAGAAAAGAGGCATACCTGTCTAAATCTGCCATATCTCCCGATTCTGGGTGAAGTTTAGCTGAAGAAAATTAATATAATGAAGTTATCCCGCAACGGAGGGACTCTTGGGTTGGTACAGCATACTGCTGCGATGAGGCCAAATCACCAAGCTTATATTACTCCTGAGATGTATTGATGAGAATGTGGGTGAGAACGCTGTAGGGATACGCGGACGCGCGTGCGCAAGGGCTATACAGCGGGCAAGGGTCTTGCTGGCCGCCGTATTTTTTTCGAACCCAGCCCACTGGTGGCCCAGCTTCGACGTCAACTTGATACAATTATCTAGGAAGCTTCATATTTCATTATTATTTTGACATTTCGAGACCGATCTACGAACAGAGACTGCTTACTCTTACTTGGTAATTGGGTGCGGAGTCCTGGACCTCAATCATAGCGGTGTAAGGTTCGTTCAACGACTGACCCGTAATCTAAGATTACAGTAAACCCACGTCCGTCCGCTGCATCCCACCTTGTCTGCTGATGCATCTGATTGATGCACTCTTTCAGTCATTAAATTATTCTTCAATCAAGCAATAGAATCGTAGATCGCTCGAGTTTAGACTCCTTGCTTGAGCTAACGTAAGCCCCCGCGCTGCCTTTTCAGGAGACACAACATACCGTCGACACATGTGGTAGAGTGGCACAGCTTCAAATCCTCAATATTTCTGATTCAACCGTACTCCTTTTATTCTCCTCCAATTTTATCGATCGAAATGGCGCCTCAAGATGCCCAGATCTCAGACGAAAACACGCCCCTCCTTGCAGCACCCCAACTTCCCATCAATGAAGGACCCATCATCTCCGAAGGCGAAAGCAATGGAAACGACACCCTCGCTTCGAATGGTGATGAGGGCGAGGAAGACCCAGACAAGCCATTGCCAAAGCTTCAGGTTTTCTTGCTCTGCTATGCACGAATGATCGAACCAATGGCGTTTTTCGGAATCTTCCCATTTCTTCCTAAAATGATTCAACAGGTTGGAAATCTGGAAGAGGGGGATATTGGTTTCTATGCGGGGTTGATTGTATGCTAATTCTATTTCTCTTCGTCTTCGTCTATTGAGGGGTAGGGCAGGCGCTTTTGGGCCATGTCACACAGTGAACTGCATTCCAAATGAGCAAGGTGCTAACATCAACAGGAATCATTATTTTCGTTCACTCAGATGATGCTCATGCTATCCTGGGGGCGAGCTGCGGACCGCATCGGCCGGAAGCCTGTGTTAGTCTTCTCGCTCGTTGGGGTGGCGATCGCTACTGCGATCTTTGGGCTCAGTAAGAGCATCTTGCAGATGATCCTTTTTAGATGCTGTGCTGGTGTTTTTGCAGGAACCATAGTGTACGTTTCTCCCTCCCTAGATTATAGAATATTACTGATGGCATTGTAGGACCATCAGGACGATGCTCTCTGAGCACAGCACGAAAAAGACACAAGCAAGAGCTTTCAGCTTTTTTGCTTTTAGCGGGAATTTGGGCATCTTCCTAGGGCCGTTAATTGGTATATTTTCATTCTCCAGTTACTCCGACCTTTTACTAATTATTCAGGCGGGGTGTTGTCGAGCCCTGCAGAGCAATACCCCAAACTCTTTGGATCGAATAGCTTTCTGAAGAACTTTCCATATGCCTTGCCCACATTTGTCACCGGTGCAATTGGGGCAAGCACAGCTATTTTGTGTGCTCTTTTTGTTAAAGAGGTAAGTTTTTCAATATTCTAGGTGATTGGAAACTGAAGGACACGGACTAAGTATACAGACCCTCAAACGCAAAAGCAAGGACCACAAAAATGTACAAGCGCCAATGAGCACTTGGGAAATCGTCAAGTCTCCTGGTGTTCCCGTCGTCCTTACGCTCTACAACCATGTGATGCTTTTGGGCTTAGCTTATACCGCGAGTAATTGCCCCACTCTCTTGTCAATCCTTCATGATGTTATGCTAAAGCTTTATGAATCTTAGTCTCGCCAGTCTTTTGGTCCGCCAGCGTTGAATTAGGGGGATACGGCTTCACACCAATTCAAATTTCTTATTTCATAGGGGGAATCGGCATCTCGCAATCCATTGTATGTTGACTTCCAGTGCATTTGATTTCCTTGTTCAAACATTTCGCGAGTTTCGATGCCGCTTTCGAATGAATTCAAACTCTAAGGACATTCAACAAGAGTATTGGAGCTCGCGAGGAGTCTTGAAATTCATTAATTAGGCAATGCTGATTCCGAAAATTTGCAGTGGTTAGTTTTTGTCTTCCCTCCACTACAGAACAAAATCGGCACTCGTGGAATTTTAAGAATCTGCCTTTATGCATGGCCTATTTTCTTTGTTTCGGCCCCAATCTGTAATATGTTTCTGAGAAATGGATGGACAATTCCTTTCTGGATTGTAGCACCGGTCATACAAATTGGAGGAAGCGGGGTGGCGATGGCCTTCAGTGAGTTTCATCTCGACTCTCGATTCTGGACTTGGGGACTGACGGATCGTAGCGGGTGTTCAACTCGCCTTGAATGATATCGCTCCCTCGCAACAAAGTTTAGGGACTCTGAATGCGCTAGCACTCACTCTCACCAGCGGTATTCGGACTGTGGGGCCGGCGGCATTCACGAGCCTCTTCGCGGTCGGAGCCAAGTCGCAGTTTATAGGTGGTTACCTTGTTTGGGTTGTTCTAGTGGCGATCGCTTTACTGGGATTGGTTCCGCTGTCTTATCTGCCGGAGAAGACAGAAGATAGACTGAGGAAATTGGCAGAAGAAGAGGAGTAACCTAGGCACAAAATCAGGACTTGGGGACACAAACTTCGATGTGTATTGTGCATCTGCGAGGACATCTGGAATCTACTAGAATGGAAAATAGATAAGATACCGGCACTCAATCATTCGGTGTCGGTTGTTTTGTTCACAATGAGAGCTGGGATCCAAGTTGTTACCAATCGTGAAGTTTGATGAGAACTGTGGCCGTCGCAAGGCTTGGCTCACAGAAAGATCGTTCAAAGAATTAGGATGTACTGTCAAAAATGTAGGGCGCGATCCGTTGATGGCGAATGTTTCTGTGGCGCGACTGAAGCCCATGGATCCCCATCACACACTTTCAAGACTGGGGTGGAGTGTATTGGAGCTGTCGGTGAACAAACAGTCCCTCTTTGCCACGCTGGCTCATGAAACTTTATTTGAGCCCATACAGGCATATTTCTGGGGATCAAGATGAAGATCTATTGTAAAAGTGCTATTATTTTGGAGACTGTGGAGCTTTTGATTTGACTTTGATCCAAGACTTCCTTTCGTTCAGTACCTAGATCTTAGGCTGGAAATTGACAGCGCAAAGTATAACCCCTCTTGGAATCATCATGGCTAAGGGTTAAACCCGGAAACTAATAGTAGCAGACTTCCCCTCATGCCATCTTGTTCTGTGGCGATTGTCTAAGATACTGGATCGTTGCCATTTCTTACCTTATCTGCGTTGAAAAGATGCTCGTGAGACAGCAAGAGCAACTCCTAGAAAGTTCTCTAAGTCAGCTTTGCTACGACTAGTCCTTACACAAGGTGTGCTTACCCTCCAGTGTTAAATATGTCTACATAATCCGGGGGGCACCCAGCATCCTGGGGCGTCTTTCCATTGATATTAGGACATCTCATACAAGTCTCTGGGCCGCTTAAAGTAGTAGGAGGAGGTTGAGCGGCAGTCGTCGATGTCGTTGTTATAGCCGTACAACTTGCGGGTAATAACTCAGTTGAGCTGGGACATGGGCCGGAAGTGATTGGTGAGAAGATCCATTTACAGTTGACCAATGAGCTCTTTACACATTGCGTAGTGCTCAGCTTTGGGAGCCCTATTGAGCTGGTGGAGGTGTCGCTAGCAGTTGTCGTATCTGGTAGTTCGGTACTGGCGGCTATCTCGTCTGCTTCTGAAGAGCTTTGGTCTGCGAGAATTTGCTGGGCGACGGCTTTGAGGTCATCTAGGGAGTCTAGTGCTCCATTGATATATTGGAAGTCTGCTTCGGTTCGTGTGGCAATTTCTGTATTAGTCGTCGTTGAGGCTGAGGTGGCATCTATGGCTGAACAAGCTGTAATCACTGAACAGGTCATCTAAAAAGTTAGAGGCTTCAATCAATAGAGCTTATTCACGAATTACGTACCATTGTACTAGTGGTTTGACTTGAGCCTCCAGAAGGAACCCATACACTCACAGTTTCAGCACAAGAAGATGCCGTTTGTGTTGTACATGACGAAGACGAGGAGGACGCCTGCGTACTAGTGGCTGTTTCTGTAGGATCTGATGAAGGTGGGTCAGATGATGAGTAAGTTGGATCGCCTTGTGGCCCAATGGTAATTGGAGGGAACGGATTAGGAAATCCAGCGGGCGGCCCACCAGCTGGATAGACCCCAGGAAGAGTGAATCCGGTCAATAGCCAGCCAAGTAGTCCTGGAGGTGGTTTGGGGGGGCAAAACCAACAATGGGGCGGCAGAACAGGAGTCGATCCTGAATGACCTCCCGTCGAGTATGTTGTTTCGCCACTGGTAATGGCAATGACGGAAGAAAGGGTGGGAAATATACTGAACAGAGGAAGGCTTGCTGGACCGCCTGTTAACGTTGATATTGGCGAAGGCGGTGTTGCCAATGATTCACCAGGCACACTGCTGGTCTGTATAGAGGAAATTGGCGTAGGGAAGTTCATGCCTGCCAGGGGCAAACCTAGAGGTGGTGGGATCGGTTTTCCCGACTGTTCGGGAACATTCCAAGCTACTCCAGAAGCCCCTACCAAAATGGGTATAATTGTCCCGCTAATTTCAGTTGTAACTGTTGTTGGGGCAGTAATAGATGAGAAGCCAGCGTAAGTTGTTTGAGTAAAGACTTCAGTAAATGAGTGACCGTATGCGTCTGTTTCCGCGAGTGTGGTGGCGATACCGCCAGCTGAAAAGGAAAACACGGATGATGAAGACTGTTGGAAGATTGAGCCTGGGACGTTTGGTGGGGGTTTAAGCGGGATATTAGAGTCGAAAGGGATGTTCCATCCTATACCTGATGGTCCTATGACAATGGGAACCAGGGTTCCAGATATGGATGTCGACACTAAAGTTGGAGTCACAAGTGATATAAAGTCGGTATAGGTAGTTTCCACAAATATTTCTGTTATGGTGCTCCCTGAAAATCCTGATGTATAGACCGTAGTCGCCAGCCGACCTGGGGGAGGAGCAGAAGGAGTCGTATCTGAGTGAGACTGAGCTTGTCTAGGAAGGGATACACTCGATTCGACGGAAGGTAGGGCAGAGGAACTTTGCTCTGAAGGTCCAGTGGCAGACTGAGCAGTGCTGGAAATAGGCGGGTTCCCGATTCCCGTACTACTACTATCCACTCTCATTGCTGAGGAATCTGTGACCGAAGTGTTTGGAATGGGGTTGTTGGTAGAAGATCCGGCAACGGATGTAACGGTTGTAGGAACAGTGCCCACAGGGCCATCAGGAGTCACATCAATGAACGTGAGCACAGTGGTTGCTCCCACAGCTGACAGAGACGTGGTATAAATCTCAAGTGTCCTGGGCGATTCTGATATAGTGGGACTGAGGACTGGTTTAGATTCGTACTATCCACCCATTACTACATTGAATTTCAGCACTTGGATAAGGTGATAGGTACATACTTGAAGTTGATATGCTACACTTGGACCTCCAAAAAGCCAGTATGAAAGGCTGAACGTCTGCACATCTCCGTTTGTCATTGTTTTTGTTTGCCATTCTGGCGCATTCGTTGGCCTGTAATCATGATGAGCTTTGGATTCAAGTAAACCCAGCTCCTAAAGAATAATTCTTACCCTTCATATTCTATCCCCAAGATCGTGGTTGGATGGGCCGGAATAGTGTTGCTAGTAGCCTGAGCGGAACAATGTGCAGCTAGACAAAAAGCCGTACCTAAGAAACATATTGTGAGAGCTGACATGTTACTGTAGCTTGGAGACGGGAGAATTATAGTGACAGGTAAAAAGGCTCAAGTGTTCAGTGTGATTTGTGGTGGAGAGTTTTGGATCTCTCGCTCTCCATTTAATGAAACTTAATTCTGTGCCTATAACTTGTAGATAAAAGTTTTGGTGAGTTAAAGGATCAAATGAATAGCTTTATCTTTGTTGGACTTAGCCTCATAGGTTGCGTAACTTGTGTTGGTGGATCGGTCGAGTGACTCGACCAACTCTACCAATATACTCGTAACCTGATATGTCAACTCCTGGGAAATGCTCAGCCGCAGCATTTTTCTGCTCATAGGACGGTTTGTATCAGGGATGGTTCGAAGAAACATCAGGTACCGGGTCAATTGACGTTCATTGTATGTCATAAGGGAACGCGGCGACACAGAATCAAAACGACTGGAATCCTTCACTGGGATATATATTGAAGGATCGGTCTACAGAAGCAACACGTGCTATCTTCGCGGCGGTGCAGCTTGAAACAAGGCCCTGTTTCAGTAGGATGCCGTGGAGGCTGGGTTGTTGACTTGATGTTGGTGTTGGTGCATCAGGTGCATTTTGATCCCTGTCGGAAGAACTTTGCTGCCGTGAGCCGAAAGCCAACTTCTCATGTTCTCATCCACGGATGATTTGTTGAACACAACATTTCTTGTTATTTTGGATACAGTTGATTCATGTTTAATTTTCTAGTGGTGGCCTCACCGCAGCGAAATTTCGGCTCCCGCCCGCCTCTCCCCGGAAGTAAAATCTTCCCACCATGGGGAACGGAAGCATGGTTTTGAGTTTAATTGAGATATCAGTCAAAGACGGTATCGATGTCAGAAACTCAGCTACTCCGGCAGGTCAAATTTGGAAATCGGCGCTTCAGTATGTGACGACCTGTCCTGGCTGTGCGGCCGTCTTCTGGGCTCCCAGAACAGAGCCTCATACAATTGATATTCTAGTTCCTTGGGAGAGCTTGGTATATTATAATTCGTATGTTGTACCCTTCCAATTAGGTCTGAACTTGACTCAATGAACTCAGTTTCCAAGATTCTCTGGGGATTGGTCTTGCATCAGGGCTTTTTGCCAGCTCGGTGAAGGATCGTCATATAATCTTAGATGGTCCTGAACTGGGAGGCAATGGCCTCATCACTGAGCTACAGGAGATTTCCTTTCAAGGCGTACTTTCAGAGGAGGAGAAATCAAAATTTCGCAAAGAATGGCTCGAGTACGCTAACATATTTTGCTCTGAGTGATGAGGACTACCATAGCTAACAGCGGGAAATCTAGACTTTCTAAAAAGAAAAATTGTATCTGCTGTCAGGGGCAATGGCTGGATTCGGAAGATAATCTTCCACAACCGCTAGACCCTATGCCTTCGTCAAGCTTCATTGGTCTAACAGTCTTCGATGATCTGCAAAAAGGCCCTGTGGGCCAGCAACAACAAGTCCTTTCCGCTCACTTTTCGACAACAACCACTACGAAAACGCAGTTTCATCGACTGAACCCTAGTTTGGCGACAGAATTTAAGCCATTTGTTACTGACAATGAAGTAATACAGCCAAGGTCGCTTTCTGATTTACTGACTCTCAACCCTGTGCCCCGCTTCACTCCGCAACCTGAACGCGGCGCTCGCGGAACATACGATGACGTTTGGGACCCCAGATGGGATTCTATGAACAGACATTCTCTTCGTAACCCAGAAACAGATGCTGTCTTGAGTGCCACTCCAATCGGTGGATATTTGCCCATGAATCGCATGGCCGGCACCCAATTCCCGCACCAAGGATCGCCATCGGGGCTGGGAGAAGAGAGACCAATGGATTTAATTACGTTCAAATTCAAGCCTGGTACAACTTCGAACTTCAAGTGGGAATTGGTATATTGGGAATTGGATACACAATCGTCTGGTTTGCCTACTGACTGCGAGGAAGATGAGCTTGAATGTGAAGATGACGAGGTCGATGGTGGTGAGAATCCTCCACTGGGATTTGTACCGGCTCCAGAGGCTTTCGAATGGTCTAGAATGAGGACAGAGTTGATAAGTTTGAAGGGCTGTTACATGCTTATTTACGGAATCTGCGAAGATGTTTCTGATGCGGTAACACTGCTCATCTGTAAGTATGGTAGTTCTTTATCCGCGTTGTCCAATGTTTCTGGATATGCCATTAGATTGCCTCTGATACTTATTGACTTAAATCTAGGCTGGAGAAACACAGTTGAACGTACTGAGACTTTTAATGGAAACAAGCAGCGTAAAATTTTCGCTGGCTTGGATCCATGGCTTGAGTGTCAGCCTGTCATAAGACATATTCCTTCAATGAATATTGAAAGATGCTCTATGTATAACATGGACGTTCAGCACCAAAGAGTCGAGTTGGTTGAATTCTTTGTTCGATCTTTCCCCCATAGTAGATCTGTATTCGAATATTATTTCAAAAGATTCACAGCGTTTGTTGTATCTATTGCTACTCTTAGTTTTGGCACTGATTAGAGTCACAGGACACTACAGGTACGAAATCCCATCAGTGGCGGGGCTCATATTAGCCCTGCTGGGCGTCCCTGGAAAGGGGGTTGGCAAGAAGGAACAATGACTCTTGGTAATCAGAAGCTTGAGGTGTTTTGGGGATTGATTGAATGGAAAACTACAGATTCAGAGCACCTGTGGTATTGTGATTTCGAAGAGGGGTTGAGAAAGTCATACGAGCGATTAGGTTACCGGCTTGAAGGCTTGAAAGCCATGTTGGTTCAGATGCGGAGCTCTCACTGCTGGTTCAAAACACATGATGAAGAATGTGAAAATGATAAGCATGTATTTCTTTTCTAACTGAATGCAAGGAGTCAAATTTTACCCTTCAGATTCTTCGGTTGTGAAGTGGCCTTGCTAGCCGAACGACGAGCACGATTTCATGGGATCACGCCAACGCCAAACACCATAGGAAAAATTTTGAAACCTTCCAATGATTCGTTAATTATGCCCAGAGTTATTGCTTATCCTGTCAAACTAAATTCTGTGGTTCACGGCATGCATTTGCCTCGATTGGTTGCAGGAGACGTCTTTGGTCCATACGAATGGGATGAGATCTGTCCAGAGTACGTGACTCATTTGCGAAGGACTTGAAATATTATTTATCTATCTGTTGCAATGAAAGTTCGGTTTGTTTCAGTATAGCCATGAAGTTTATTTCTTTGGTGCCGCACAAGTCCCCGTGAAAGAGTGTTGGGTTGAGGATTCGTGGCGCACGACACAACAACAAGGCCCTCATCAGACTCATGACTCCTCTCATCCAACTAAGCCAACATAAGGATCAGTCACAAGTTGCTTCGCCATCATCTTACAAGTTGGACAGTAATTTATTCTGAGGATCAGCAACATGAACGTACAGTCTGTTCCTCTAATTGCCTCCACGACCAAGATGACACCTAAACACTCACATTTTGGAATCCCTCGGTCCTTGGGAAAGTATCAGCTGAGGTATGATTCTCTGCTTATTCGTCATCGCTTTGGGCGGTCAAGTAGCACAACACAATCCCGCCTTGACTTGGTGGATCAGTGGATATACCAAGCGACTTGTTGTTTACATTTTGGCCCTCACCTGACAATCCTAGTCGGTCTGAAAGGATCTGGGGGATCATGGGCTTATTTCCATGATTGATCATCTGAAACTATGTCAAGTTGGACTTTTGAACTCAGTGTAGTATATCCGACCACTTCTCTTCTTCTCCTTGTCGTTTTCCACATCTCTCATGGCCCTGTTGTGAAAAGGAGCTCCTCTTCCAATATTTCTACAATTCATACCCGTTTTAAAGATACGATCTTACGTTATCTGCGCACGATTCAAGATGCCGACCTACTGTAGGCTTATTACAATTGCCATGTCCTGGTTCATTCTCAGCTACCTTTGTGCTGCACTCCCCTTTTCCACGGTTGATATCAACCACCCGAAATACATATTTAGAAGAGAGCCAGGGGTGATTGCTCCAAGCTGTAAAGATAAGCACAAAGATATCTTCGATTTGGCGGTAAAGGAAGCTGGTGACATGGTAATTCAATCTACTTCAAATTTTCCTATATAGCTGACTGGAAAGGCGCAAGCAGCTTCAGACAAACTTGAAGTTCTGGCCGCTTGGTTGGAGGACCCGAAGCAGACAAAGACTGCTGCTGTGAAGACTGTGCAGAAAATGTGGCAGACAGTCTTTGGAACTGTCTATTGGGCAAATAAAGATGGAAATCGCAAAAATCCCCAGGGTAAAAAACGGGTTGCAGCGGCAAAAAGTTAGTGTTTATCTCGTAATTATCAGGAATACGCCGGCAAATCACTAATTTTCAAATAGGCTTCTTTGATAGCATCAAAGGTGTCCTATCAAACTTCGAAAACATCGATGTTTACTGTGACGAGGACTGGCTACTTGAGGAAGCGCCTAAAGAGGCAAAGGCAGGTCCAAAAGATGGTAATATAGCACCGAAATCCTACGAACTTGACACTCACGAGTACTAGGCTGGTCAAAATGGGATGCACGGACCTACCATAATCCCACTCCGGGTTGGCGTAAGTTAGACAGAACAGAACAAGGGGTAGTCAAAGGGCCCGGCTGGTGCTCAGATGATGAACGAGTTGGGGATCCGGGAATGCAAGCCGTCATATGGGCAAGTGGAAAGGAATACAGTATTGCTCCCGTTGATGTACTGGTTATCTGCCCAAATTGGCTCGATAAATGGGCGCAAAATACAATTTCGATAGCGCCAGCTAAAGAGAAGACTTACAATGACGAGGAACAGCACTTGCAATATTTTATGGGCGGTGCTGAGGCGGCGTTTGGCGGGCCAGGAGCACCAGGATTTGTGATTCTTCACGAAATAACACATTCATTTGCAACATTCCAGGAGAAAGAAAGTACGTATGATATCAAGTTTAAAATGAGATGTCGCTGATCAGTGCGGTCTAGCGACCGATGACAATGGGTACACATGGAAGGAAATAACGAAAATTGGAAGAGACGCGGCCCCGAAAAGTGCTTTTGCAATACCGGCAAAGACGGCGAGTAAGTTCCTCATCAAATTACGCTTATTTTCAAATTAAATCTCTGATGATATTTCGATAGACTGCTATGCTTTCTTCGCTGCTGGTAAGTATTCATACAGGGCAGACTAGTCCCTTACTTTGGGGGGATGCTAAAAGTGTATAGCTATGTACCTAGACAAGAACAGTTGGGACACAGGTTTCTCCAAGAAACTCCAGACTGACTAGAAGACGAAGGCTCTAACCCGGGATCTGTTGTTTCTAACTTGTTGTTGCGATATGTACGAAGCAGTGCGCGTGGATCAATGGATTATGGGAGGGCTCTAGTTACTTGTCGCCCGTGTGTAAGGCGGGGGTTTGAAGCGATTGACAAATGCTGGAATTGATTGTGAGGCATTTAGAATGTATTATAATCACTTTAGTGTATACTTCCGTCCTAACAGGCGTATACTCAACGCACTAGATCAGTGCAGGGGGAGAAGTCACATGATAATCACATGAACTATTTCCGGAATATCCAAGCTCTGTGATATCAACCACTCCAGAGCATTCCGTTACCCTTGGGGATACTTTAGCATAGTACAGATTTTCTGGGTCTCATTTCTTCGTTCTATTAGCTCTCCATAGTCCTTCCATCCCCGCCTGAGGGACCACGCGCTAATCATCTAGTACACTGTCAGTTCAGTGTCACTTCCAATTAAACGTACTTTAGAATGATAAAATGAGCCCGCATGCAATAAGTACTGCATGAGCGCCTGCGGTCACTAGTTTACGGCCTGTACACTATGTAGAAGGCTGGTTAATGGGAGGTATGCAGCATGCTATGTTGCCATAGGAAATGCCTACTCTTTCTGATCATGAATACTCCAGGAGATAAAGCCAAATTACTTATTCCATAGCTCTCGTAAATTTTGGGACTGACTTGAACTAATAAAGACGCGTTGGTTGAGATTCAACAATATAACACGGTGCTATAGATCCAAACCCCTTTTCTCAGAAATTAAACTGAGATTTCAGACACAAGATTGGGTTAGGGTTAAATACTATGGTCAGCAAATGTATATTATCTGAAGAATGTTATTTGTGGAGGCTGTCCGCTGAGACCATTGAAACCCCTGAAATTGAAAATAATATTCTTAGTAACATCTATCTAGTATACAGAGCACAAAACAATCTTCAGCTTCCTGACAAACAATTACAAACTACCGTCTTCTGAGAAAAATAAATCCCAGAGCAGCTGAACAAAGACTCAACGCTGCTAATGGAGTTGTGTAGTCGCCAATGTAATCAAGAAATGACCTCGGTGGTTTGGCATCCGCAGCGGGGAGGAATTTCGGCCATTGAGTGACTCCCAATAAATCGAGAGTTTTGCCCATGCCTTGAATGTCTCCCTCCAGGGTATCCGCCTTCTCCTTGTCCACCCAACCTTCTGTGAAACTACCACCGAAATCGATCAACCATGCGTCGTTATTCTCGTCCAAAAGGAGGTTGTCAGCTTTCGCATCTCCCCACACAATTCCAGCCTCGTGGAGGAGCTTCAAAGTGAAGGTAGCTTGAACTGCCCAGCGCATTTTCAGTTCGTGTGAGATTTCTGGGCGTGTGGCATATTTATCCACGGATTTATAGCCGTCGGTTCCGTTGCCAATATAGGAAGTCAAAAATCCCAATAAATAATCGCTCCCTTCAGCCTTGACGACGCCAATCAAGCGTGGGACAAACATGAGTTCTCTAGTCTTGACTTCTTCTAGGCGTAGATAGGCGTTGATTTCTCGAATGGCTGTCTTCTTCCCCGCAGCAAACTTTTTGAAGAAACAGGGCGTGCCTCCATTGACAAGAACTTTGTTGTAACTGCTAAAGGTATCGTTTGGGTCTTCGCTCCAAAGGCGAATTTCTGACGGCTCAAACGAAGTACAACGACGAATGAAGTCGGTTCCCTTTATACGATGATCATACGCCATGCTCGCCGAAAGTTCGTAAGCCGGAATTTCGTTTTTCTCTACTTCGGGACTGGGCGTAGGCACCAAGGTCCCGTCGACAGTTTTCAGCGTGTAGTACACAGTAACTCTGCTGTAGAAATCGCGAAGGGTGTGAGAAAGCCCGGATTTATCGCGTGTCGATGCAAGCGATTCGAATATTGGCTCGAACGGCACCAGCATCCAGTTCTGTAGCCCATCGGTTGAGCGGGGCTCAGTGTGGAGCAAGTCGAGGAATTTTTGTTCTAAGAGAGGGGAGCTCTTAAGGTCATCCCTCTCTACATGAATATCGAAGCGCGTGCGACGGTACATTAATTCGACGCTTGAAAATTCTTGTTCTCTGTTTGTCCGGATGCACAAAACATGGTATGACGGTTGATGAATTGTAGCTTGAAAATCACCAGAGTTCCGTGGTTGACTCATTGTGAAAATCGACTAAGTAATGCTCTTGTATGCGTGTCGAATGCAGATATGAATCCCGAAAAAGGTAATTTGGCTGTTTTGGATTGAGAAGTTTTTGTATGCGTGTATGAAATCCAGAAAACTTTGGGGCAGAGGTACTTATGAGGGGCCAACACCCAGAAGGGCCGAAGTTCATGGCGCTATGGAGTTGGAATCGGCTTTCTAATCGCCAGGGTTTCCTGCTGGGCAAACTCTGAGGCTTCCTGGGAATAAAAGTTTCCAATACTGTTGATTGATGTCCGACGAATCGCTTGCCAACATGTTCGTCTGGTGAGCGATACGCGCCATTCAATGGGTCTCGAACACCAACAGAACATTCGAAGCACCGGGAACGTCTTTAACAACACATTGTTATAAAGCAGCATAGCCCAGGTACATGACCGGCGCATCGCCTGCCAACAAGCTGGTCTGGTCAGCAATACGGAGGTACGTACCTTGCTAATGATATGGTGAGTCCCAAACACGTTAACTTGACCAACCGCCGAACACTCCTTTCCAACACGGTTTTGTAGGCCAACACAGCACGTCCCAGGTGCACTACGGATCCATATATGTTATTAGGTATATTATTGGGAGACTTATTGAGACCTGGTTGAAAATAACGTCCAACACGCCTTCCACTTTGGGTGGGGAGATTTTACCAACTCGTTGTAGCAACAATAAACTTCGACGGCTTGACTGCTGCTACAAATTGATACAGTGCTTCAAAGCTAATGATTTAAAATCTTGAAAGTTGACGCTCCTCATAAATTCACTCATTATCGCTTGATTAAGTAAGTGGATTCTTCGTCGTTGTTAAGTGAAAGGGACGAGTCCCTCAGCTTATCCAGTTGGCAATGCCGACAGATCTTCGTATACAATACGCAAATGATATTTGCCATGCTTGAAAAGGGATCAATGAGGCACTACTCTTCTCAGAATAGAGTTGCCACAGTGTAGGAACGCATCAGAGAACCATGGCTAAGAGTTGGTACGCTCGCCTCCAGTTTCACTATCGCTAGACATGGCCCAGGCAATGGAGGCATGTACGATATTTCTGAGGACCCAACAGAGCCTCTTAGAGGTCGCGAGCCCCTAAGACCACCTTGGGGTCACGCGTGACTTCGTCCCCTTTTTTGGGGGGGAGTTTCAAAGAAAAGAATACGGGCCTACAGGGCGCTCTGAAGGGCTCCACACTCTGTGCCCTTGGCCTTTTCCTAACCTCACAGCCCTGGCCTCAGTCTATGTGATGTATGAGTAACAATGGTGAGCCTGTGATCACCATATGAAATTTTCCAGTCCCAAGCTACTCTATATAAAACCACAGAAAGTCCTGGACTCCTCACCACCATCCATTCTTACCTTAGTTCCCGCATTGTGTTCTATCCTCTTTGCACATCACTTCAAATTCATTAAATAATCAGGTATATATTGCCTTCTGTCGCAACCCTCAGTCAATCACTTAGCATCGCAAAATGTGCGGAGAAATATACAAGATAAACGCTTGTAAATGTGATGCAAATGCAACTTTATTCTGCCCGGACGCAATTTGTACGGATCCTAAAATCCCAGAGAGAAGATAAAGTGTCTTGAGAATGTCCACACATACTTGGAGGAAAGGTGGCCAGGACCTTGTCATAGGCCCCGCTGCAGAATAGGTTTCCGCATTCGATTAGGATGGACATGCTGCCACTGCGGGCATAAAGGAAATCGCCGCCGAGGCTGCAGAGGATCGGATGGAAGATATGACTGTGATCATGGATGCTGTGTGGATTTTACCTACACCACGTAAGTTACTCAATTCATCAAGTATTTGCTGACTTCGCTGACCAGCTTCTTGCTAGCCCCGTTCCATGGACTGAAACTGGAACTGATGTTTAAGGGAGCTCCGCGTAGAAATAAGGAATTAAGCGACAGTGGGGAATTTGCTTTATGTCATTTACCTGGGAATTAGATTTCTTTATTGGGCTCATGTTGTATTTCTATCCAAGTGTTCTGTGGGTATTCAAACAATTTGTGATGCGGGGGGGTATGAAGGATACAGGCTTCGGTATAGATGAAATTAATATTCGTATCAACGATCAGCTTTGAACTTCACTTTAAGAAAGAACAAGCTTCGAGTAGGGAGAAAGTGCAAATTAATTACACGGACACGTGCAAAGAGGCCTGTTTTATCTTTTGATGGGCAAGTTCCCTGCCTGACTTTAAGTCCTTTCTGGCAGGTTTCTAAACTTTGCCTTCGCTTATCGGCGCTTGTCGCTGCAATTTTAGTGAGCACTCGCTAGAACTTCAGGCTTCCAGACCCTGAATGAGAGCGGTAATATCGCAGCCCATAGTCACAAAATTTTGGGTGTTAAAGCAGGGCCAGGAAATTGATGTTACCTCTCCGGCTTAGGACTTTCAAACGTCTTCTCTCTACTTTCAATCGACTCCGAATCGACCGCCAGAAGACATTCAATACAATACGCCCAAGCAAAACACAGAAGGTCTTTTAAGACGCAGCTTCTCGGCACCAAAATCTTCCTGTTCATTAACAATTGGCTTCTAAGAACCCAAAATGGATCAATTAGAAGCCCGTCCTGGGCTACCAAGGCTCAGCATCTTCATGCTCTAAGATTGGAGCTCGTTTCGAGCGATAACGAGACCATAGAGGTTTGGATCTTGATTGATGATCGGAGCAGGAAGTCTAAAGGCAGCCTCCTCGAACACCCGGCACGGATGCTGTATATTAACTCAAATCAAAGAATCCAGCACAGACTAGATCGGAGGAAAGAGTTGTTCTGAAGGCTGGAGAGGAATGCAAGAGCAACAGACGGGAAGCAGCTTCTCCACTTGAAGAGATCGAACAGATGAGGCAATTGCAAATTGATGACTAGTTCAATTATTCAATAACGAAGAAATGAGTTTCAGCATGCAAAACACGTAAAAGCAAATAGCATCTCGATATGAAGGCAAGTGCAAGAATTTTCGGGTTTGTAAGGCGGACCAAAAGAAAGGACGAATTAGTTGGTCACTTTTTCGCGTCAGAAATCAGAAATAACGCCTCATCACCGCCAACTTCAACGGATTATGAAGCAAGGTAGGGACTGAATAATCGGAATGTACACAGCAGTTCTCCAAACAACATTCGAGTGCCATGATTGGTTGGCAGAAGAATTTCGAGAATGTTGAAAAATCACGGACGAAAATGCGGACGAGCAGATTGTCTCGCGTCGCGTCGTGGAGTCTCCCGAGATCAATCGCTCGATCATTCCCTCCTCTACAGGACTAGATCCTCGGACATTTGCTCAAAGCCCTTCCAGTATATAAGAATGGCACCTCGCCCATACTCCAGTAAGTCTTACTCTACCATCTTGTCCAGCAAGGCGCCTGCCAGAGAAACAGTATGTCTGAAAAGCCCCCATTCGATGTATTCAACCGTGGCGTGAAGCGCGCCTCTCCCTTTGGAACGACTCTCTTTGTCGGTCTACGAGCTCTCGACGTCTTTATACAATATGGTATTCTTGCCAAAGGACTCGCAGATCCCATCCTCAACCTTCTACCCATCGCGAATGGCCCATCCAACGCGGCGCCGATCGTGGCTCTTGGACTCCCCCTCAAATCCCTCATAGTCCTCGGCTTGTCTGCAGGCACGGCGATCAAGCAGATTTACTGGGTATTGTTCCTTTCGCAAGAGGAAATGCCTCCTTCGACAGCTATCCCAATCGCGTTCTTTAATACGCTGTTCAACTCTCCGAATTCGATCTTGTCGATGACAGTACCAGCCTCCTACTTCGCGCCCACAATCCTCACAACCCCAGACGAACGGACGGGACTATCGCGCCTCTTCCTTATTGGCACATTCGCGTTCTTGCTGGGTTCAATAGTTGAGGTCGGCTCGGAAATACAGCGCAAGAATTTCAAGAAAGATCCACGCAATGCAGGGAAGCCATACACGGGTGGATTATTTGGCTTGGCTAGGCATATAAACTATGGCGCATATGCACTTATGCGATCAGGAGCTGCTCTTGCTACAGGAGGATGGATATGGGGCTCGATCATAGCCGGGTTCTTTTTTGGAGACTTTGCTACGAGAGGTGTGCCTATTTTGGACGAATATTGCACGAAGAGGTATGGAGTGACTTGGCTTGAGTTCAAAAAGAAGGTTCCATATAAATTGGTTCCTGGGATCTATTAAAAAGGCCTGAAAGAAATGGGCGTGCACTTTTCGAGTGAAACGTGCGTGGAAACAGTTCGAAATGGGGTCACAACCAGCCAGTACAACCGTATCGCAAAAATTCTTTCTGGAATTTCAGTAGTAATTGCAAGGCTCCAAAATAACTTTTTTGCTTCCGATCACGCTTTTTTTGGCTTTCGCCTTGGTCAGTCAAAGATTCGAGTGGCCTAGAACTTCTTCCGCGAGTGATATGCCCTGCGTCACATCTTCAGATTATGAGACTAGTGTAAGTTAAAACAGAGAAATTCATTATCATTAATTCATAGCTGCTATTGATATGCTGTGTATCTCTCGCTAATAGCCAACAGGCATGTATTGCTTTCCGACCCCTGGTTTATACGCAGTTCCAAGTTCTACGTTCTGGTCATACCCTGTCTCATACGACAAACTGCTCTCCCGGACTTTGGCCAACTTCTTCTTATTCGAAGCCCTTCGTACCATCATCACCGTGACGATAAAAGTCAACAGATATGTGATGGCTTCGATGATCGAGATGTACCAAGTTCCGTTCTGATCATTCATGAGTACCCGCGATCCAGAAACGAAAGCAATCGGGGAACATACCTGCATCGTACACAACTTCCCGAAATCCAGAAAACCCTTCACCTGCTCCTGGATCTGATCGGAAGTATCACTACAGCTATATCCCCAAAGATCTTTCCCATCTCGCGCCATACGATACAGCCCCACGGCTACAGCCCATGCCGCGAAATGGACAAAGAGAAATATGTATCCAATCACGCTGGTAACGGTATTTGCCTTGTTGGCGGCGCCGACACCGCAGCAGTACGAGATGAGCGTGATGAGGTTCATGAAGAAGGTGACCGTCGCGATAGCGAGAAGCATGAACGTTGGCCACACTGTTGCGGGCGTTACCCATGGATGGACGTTTCCCTCGATTAGATGGTTGCGAGTGAGGTAGTATTTTGCAAGAGTGAAGCAAAGGGTTCCCATCATGATGCCATTGAGTATCAAGGACATGAGACGAGAAGCGAATCGGAGGATTCGGATCCGCTTCTTGTATGTCTATTGAGTCTGTCAGAGTCCTGTTTGTGAGCTGTTCTGGAGGCGTCGGTATTTACTAGGTCTTTCTTCTCGAAGTCTGCTAGACTTGAGAACCCCGAATTCCTAGTTTCGGTGCGCAGAGGCTCCTTCCCGGGAACTGGGGTAGCATACACCGAAACTTTACTCTTCTTACTCCACGGAGTCATGATAGAGGATGTAGAGGATGAAATCACGAGGGTACTCTAGGAAGTCGACTTCGGCCTCGAACAAAGCTTTTGGCTTCAAAATGTTCAACGGCGTCAACCAAGAAGCCCACAAATATAGGGAGAAACCCACATCTTTATCTCTCCAGCCCTACTATCGAACGCCTTGTTTTCTTGTCTTTCAAATATGCAGCCTAGATTCAGACATCCACGATTCGACGTCGATATCCATCTCTCTTCCTCCCATTCGTCCTTTTAGAAAGCTGCCGAGTCCAGAACTCGGCCTTACCCGTGTTCTTGCCAAAGTAGCATTCATTGGTTATGATTTAAGACAAGCTTTGGATATGAGAGGTTGGAAATGTAGCTGCGGAAAGCGTGGCTTGCGTGGCAGAGGTCGAGGTGTCAAGCGAGGTCTGCGGTGGCTGGAATTAGGGGGCTAGTGAGTTCAGCTTTGCGCCACTGGATGCAAGACAATAATCTGGGACGAATTAAGATTTGTTTTTGTGCATATTGGGGATCACGGTGGTAGAAGCCAGAATCTTGGGTGTATCCGATGCTGGGCACTGGTGGACACCTAGATAAGTGCAAATATTCCTTTACGAAAGTTGAAAGATAGTAAACTGAGATCTATCAGATATAGGTGCCAGGCATCTGCATCGCTCTCATAGCTAGATGATTTTAAACCGCCATTCTGTGCTATAACGTTGAGAAGTCGAAAAAGCCCAACGTCAACGTTTCCGACATTCACCACTCACCACTGGATCGTGGGTCAAGCTCATGGCTTACTTATAATTAGCCCAAAATACGTATCACAATCTCGCAAGGCTTTTTAGCACAAAAGT